>Ga0172382_10000820_pt1 | contig 57592 bp, 43 predicted proteins | sample Leawel138RmetaG_FD_122245 | JGI IMG/M metagenome (GOLD analysis project Ga0172382, IMG submission 122245) | Leachate microbial communities from a municipal landfill in Southern Ontario, Canada - Leachate well 138R metaG | ecosystem: Engineered > Solid waste > Landfill > Unclassified | place...
TATTTCTTTTAACTTCTGTTGTATTTGCATGGGTGCATTACCCCAGTCTGCCTCTAATGATTTTTACATTTTTCATGGAGCTGTTGTTCCTATTTGCTTTTTTTAAATGGAAAAACCTCTGGCCTCTGGGTCTTTTCCACGGATGGATAGCCAGCTTTCTGCTATTCATTGTGCTTGACCGTGATCTATGGATTGAGCTATGGTCAGTTTTTTGAAAGGAAAAGAAATTTCCTTCACCGGGGTTGTTTTGGGACGATTCACCCCTGACAAATATTGGCGATTAGCCACAAAATGATCCCCTCGAAAATAGTTGTAACGATACCTCAAATGTGAAAAAAACGTTTCAGATCCGTTGCTTTTTTCAACCGGTAATGAATGTACAATAGGAGCATTGATATAAATACAACAGAAACCATCACAATCAGGCTCCACTCCAGGTAAATTGTACCCCTGTTATAAATGGAAAGCATTCCCTCGGTAAAAACAGATAGCAATCCCGTAGCAATAAGCGAATAAGCAATAATATTCAATCCCTTTTGTTTTGCTTTACTTACCAAAAAAACAAGACACAAAATAGTCAGATAGGCAGCTATCAAAACAGGAATCCCCAGCTTTAAATCCCAACCAGTTTGTCTACCACCATACCTGTCGAACAGAACGAATAGCCCGGCAACAGAGAGGAAACTGAGCACAAGCATCAACAAGAATTTTTTGTGAAGGAATACATTCAGGGTAAAATGAATAAACAAAACCAAACTGATGGTCGCAGGATATTTTGACCAGGTGAAGGCACGGTTGACAATAAAGTCAATCAGTAAGCTGATGATGATACCTGAAATTAGTATCAGTCCTGAAATTTTCCAGAATATCTTTCTTTTCTGAGTGCCTGTTAGCTTCTGATAATCAGTCAACAATCTTTCATCCCGTCGTGCTTTACCCGACCTTATAAAAACTTCATTTCCTGCGGTTCTATTTAGAATAGGTTCTCCACATAAAGAACAAAAATTGGAATTTTCTTCCACTTCTACTCCACAATTTGGACATATCATCATAACATTCTAATTATTTGTTTCCCGCTCAATCCTAATATTCATATCGCTCAAAAATTGAAGGAATTTTTTCTCAAAATCAGATCGTTGTGTAATGTTGCCAAAACTAACGACTAAATTATCCCCAAATCCGGCAACTCCACAATTGATTTTCAGCATCTTGTTAGGTGGAGGAGGTGTCATGATAAAGTAGTCAACCAAACGATCAGTACCATCCGGCAAATTTATATTTCCCAAATTGGTAAGTACTCCGCTATATTGACTTGTTCCCAAAGAGTAGTATTTCACCCTTAATATCATACTCTTCAGGAACAGAGGGATTCCCCGGATATACAATTTTTTTTCACTTCCTACGTTTCTTGCAATATTTTTATGAATCAGTTTCTCATCCATCTCAAGTTTTATTTGATGATAAACCGACTTAAGAATCTCGTCAAAAGTATAATGACCCAACCGTAAATCAATTTCCGGCATCACAAACAATGTAAAATTTCGCATGGTTTTTGACGGAAACACATTTCTCAAATTCACGGGAACCTGAACGCGAAGCTTTTTTTTCCTATTTAACCTGACCTTACCATTCACATTTTCAGAAACATCCTGTAAGATGTAAAAGTAAATCGATACCAGGTAGACAGTAATACTCACCCCCTTCTCTTGGGCAATATTTTTAATCTGTTTCATCGACAAGATGGCATTAAGTCGGTTATAACGAGGAACAGAATTCAACGGAAAAGGAAGGTGATATGACCTGGATCGCCTGACCATTGGCGGAATTTCAGCCTTAAAATAACGATCATAGGCATCTTCATATTCTTCTTCCGAAATACCGTCAGGCGATTTGCTAAACTGATATTTAGCAGGAATTTCAACTCCACATGCTCCAGCATAAATGATCAATACAGTTTTGAAAAATTCAAGCGCACCCGCTCCATCGGTTAAAATATGAGAAAACTCAGCACTTAGGTGTTTGTCCCTTACCAAAAACCTGATCAGTAAACCATCCCTGGAAAATTTTCTACAAACCACACTATCATCCGGGTCAATGAAAAAATGCTGTGGAAAATGTTCAAGATAGTACCAAAAAAAACCTTCTCTGAGCCGAACCTGGTAATATGGAAACCTTTTCTCAGCCAGTAAAACAGCTTTCTGTAAAGGAACAATCCTGACAGGCTGGTTCAAAACAGCTGTCAACCTGAAAACCGATGTAACCTCTTTGGTGATTATTGCAGGAAAAATTTTCGCTGCATTATCGAGCGTAAACCAAAATTTGCCCTGATCCGGTATCATGTTAATGACATTTGTTAAAATATATTCATGTGAAAAATTATCCCCCCAACAATGTATCAAATTTATAAAAGATTCAGGAGCAGACGACACTTTTAATCTTAAAAGCCGATTGTTCCCTGTCAGTTAATATCTTAGCATATAATACTATATATATATGTTAATATTTTTTAAACAGCTGTCCTAAACTTCACTAATTCCATAATTTTGCTTTACTTAGCATCATTACTTTAGTAACGTATGAACAGGAATATAGGGATATTCTTTTGCAGGTGCAATGTACCAGTAATTTCGGACACAAGTATGGATGAGATTGCAGAATCTTTAAAAGATATGGATGTTCCAATCATCGAAATGCGGGATCTGTGCTCATTGTCTGTCCGGGAAAAGGGTGAATTGGAAGAAGCATTAAATAGTTTTTCCAAGGCTATTTTTATTGCTTGTTACCCGCGTGCTGTAAGGAGTATGCTCATTCAGGCAGGGATAAATCCGGGAAATAGCGAAACCATAAGTTTTAAAGAATATACGCCTAAGCAGATTCTGCAAAAGATAAAAGAGCAATCGGGTGCTCCCATAGGGAAAGCTGATTACCGGATTATGGAAAGCGAACTTGATATACCGGCCTGGTATCCGGTCATTGACCAATCCCGCTGCATTTTGTGTGGCAAGTGTGCAAAATTTTGTCTTTTTGGTGTTTACCATTTTGATAGAAAAAGCCTCAAGGTAGTTCATCCTTTGGCCTGCAAGAATCAATGTCCGGCATGTGGTCGAACCTGTCCGACTTCAGCGATTATTTTTCCCAGAATGCCGGAAAAGTCTCCTTTAGCCGGAGCAGAACCGGATAAGGATTTAAAATCGAATGAGAATGGAAGTTTATTTGTCCTGTTGAATGAACGAAACAGAAACAGGAGAAGCATCTTTAGGGAAGGAATTGTGCAACAGGCTGAAGAAGAAAGAAGAAAAGCACTGGAGGAACTGAAGAATACACAAAATAGAAAGACGAAATATGATTAGACGGGTAATAAAACATACCGATAAAAAGGGCCTTTTCAAGCTAATTTTCAATCTGATTTTCAAAGGGATGTACAGTTTATATTTATATAAAAAAAGGGTAAAAAAAGGGCAATTTTTCCCGGCTTTTCATTTCATTTCAGTGACCGACGACTGCAATCTGCACTGCCAGGGGTGCTGGGCCATAGGGAAAAAGCAGAAAAACAGGCTGGAATTTGATCATCTCGACAGTATTATCCGGGAGTCAAAAGCTATGGGATCCTATTTTTTTGGAATTCTTGGGGGTGAGCCCTTGCTCTATCCTCCCCTTTTTGATCTGTTCCGTAAGCACTCCGATTGCTATTTTCAACTTTTCACAAACGGGACGCTACTGACTCCCGACGTAGCAGAAAAACTCAGGAGATGTGCCAATGTAACGCCCCTCATAAGCTTTGAAGGAGATGAACAGGTCGCTGACATTCGCCGGGGAGGAGTTCAAATATATCAACGTACAGTCACAGCAGTTGAAAATGCATCCGAAGCCCATCTCTTCACAGGAGTGGCTATCAGTGTATGTAAGTCAAATATTGAAATGGCTCTTTCCCCAGAGTTCATTCATTCATTGATTGAAAAGAATGTTGCTTATGTTTGGTACTATATATTCCGGCCGGTGGGTGAGAATCCGTCTCCCGAGCTGGCGTTAGATCAGGAAGAAATCAATCGTCTGAGAAGGTTCCTTGTGGATGCGCGGGACAAGTATGACATAGCCATTATAGATGCATATTGGGATGAAGAAGGGAAAGGGCTGTGCCCGGCAGCTTCGGGCCTTAGTCATCATATCAATGCAGCTGGTTATATTGAACCATGTCCTGTGATCCAATTTTCCACCGACCAAACCGGCAACAAACCACTGACGGAAATTTATAAATCTTCTCGTTTCCTGCAAAATCTCAGAAGAGATATTCCTCTGCAAACCAGTGGTTGTATCATTATGGAAGACCCACAGTGGGTAGCAGTACAGGCAGAAAAACAGTCAGCTGTAGATACTTCCGGACGAGAGAATGAGTTTGAACGCTTAAAAAAGATGCCGCCGGTTCCCAGTCATGGCTCTGCAGAATTAATCCCGGAGAGAAACCGAATTTATAGATTTGCAAAAAAAAATGCTTTTTTTGGTCTTGGTGCTTACGGATAACTAGTTAATATGATAGAAGTTAATCGTATCTTGAAAGTTCCTGAAAAGGAGGAAATCCGCAGATTCCTGCGCGAAAAAGTCCGGGACTACATCCAAAAAAACCCGGTTATGCCCCCTGCCCGGCTCACTACCCTGGAAAACATGGCAGCCAAACTGCTCCATGCAACGGGGATGGGAAAAGAGATGCTTGACTTTACTGTTGTTCTTTTGGGAAATGAGATCTGGCGCGACACATTCGCCTCCGTTCCTTATAATCGTCGCATGCTGCTTCTCCCCCAGTGCCTGAGGAACAAAAAAAACTGCATGGGTGTATTTGATGAACTGGGATTGATCTGTGCCGGATGCAACGGTTGTCACTTGAACAGCATTCAGAATAAAGCCGAGAAATTGGGTTATACAACGCTGGTGGCAGAAGGGACAACAGTTGCGATTGGGTTGATTGAAGAAGGTACAATCGATGCAGTGATCGGGGTAAGCTGCATGCCGGTGCTTCATCGTTCTTTTGTTCCTGTAACAAGATCTGCTATACCAGGAATTGGCATACCCCTGCTAAGCAATGGTTGTGAAAATACTACGGTAGATTACGACTGGCTAATGGAAGAATTAGAAAATTATAACCCGGAGAGCAGTAAAACACCCGTTTCGGTGAACCAGCTAAAAAATAAAATCACAGATTATTTTAATCCTCCGGTGCTGACTGACTTTTTCCAATCCGGCAGTGACACAGAGAAACTGGCCATAAGAATGATGAGTAGGGGAGGACATCGGATACGCCCCCTTTTAGCTGCAATAGCCTATCAGGCATGTTCCACAAATCCCTCAAATGAAGTTCAAAAACATCTGGCCATTGCCATCGAATGCTTTCATAAAGCTTCCCTGATCCACGATGATATTGAAGACGATGAAGCCATGAGATACGAACATCCTACTCTACATAAAGAACATGGCATCCCCACTGCAATCAATCTGGGTGACTTCCTTGTTGGAAAAGGGTATCACCTTCTCGCCGGTATGCCGGTTGAAAAGACAATCCAGGCCGATTGCTTCCGGGTTGTCTCCGAATCACACATAAAACTTTCTGAAGGACAGGGTGATGACATCTCCCTACCGAAACAAATCCGCCATAAATCCGTTGAAGATGTCATACAAATATTCAGCAATAAAACCAGCGAAGCCATCAAAGTCTCACTTCTTACCGGAGCAGTTGCAGGCAATGCACCTGACAAAATTTTAAATATTCTTGAATCTTTTTCCCATTGGTTTGGTATTGCATACCAAATCAGAGATGATCTACAAGAATTCCAATTAGAACACCGAAGAGTTAAACTTTTTGATTTTCCATTTCTGCTTATATTACTCAAAGAAGAAATGGAACTTAATCACGAAAATTTTAACGAAATTATTGATTCCGGAAATCTCAATGATTTTGTCGAAAAGGTTGATCAATTTAATATTACAACAAAAGCGGAAAAATATTTTCATGATACTGTAAACCAATGCTACGAAGAATTGAATAAATTGGATAACAATAGTTTGCGGTTAGCCCTGCATGCCATATCGGGCCGTATTTTTAAAAACCTATGAAACGTAAAAAGAATTCCATAATACCATTATACCAGCGTTTCATCCATTATACCCGTTTGGGATATGATTCCCTCGACAGGGAGAGCCGGAGTGAAATAAAAGCCTTCATCCTAAGGAAAAGGAATGAAGATGGTTTTTTTTCCGGCCGCGACAACCGGTCTGATCCATACTACTCTCTATTCGGCAACTGGTTAGCTGAAGCAGTTGGAATCCCGACCGGAAATAATTCCAGGGCAACAGGTGATCCGGATAAAATGGGATGGAGCCGGGCAGATGAACTGGCTGTTTTTTTTCTGTTGATCATGCAAAAAAAAAATGATTCCCAAGAATATTCAGTATTAAAACTCCTTCGCCTAACTTTTGGTGGCAAGAGCCAGACCAGCCTTTTCTATCGTTTTTTCCTCTTCATTCTGATCAGTGAGGCATGGGATAAAAGATATCTTTACTATTATCCGGTTCAGATGATATTAACTTTCTATTCACCTTCGGCCGGATCTCCCTGTAGTGTACATGCAGCTACTCTCATAGCAAGGCATGAAGTTTCTTTAGGGGTGCTGCAACAACAAAAAATGCTGTTCTCCTTCTTTGAAAAGGACAAGGGATTTAAAGCATTCCAACATCTTTGTGATGCTGACCTTTTATCAACAGCAACAGCTCTTTTTGCCCTGAAGACTGCTGGAGCAGATATGAGAATTATTGCACCGTCTTGCCTGGATTTCATTGAGAATAACTATGCATCCGGGGCCTTTCTGGCAGGGAACGGCGATCAGTCGCGTGATTTGGAATATACTTTTTACGGTCTGTTGGCACTGGGAACTCTGGCCTGAAACGAGCATGTCGGTTCAGGATACAAAAACCATGAAATACACTTGCGTATTCTGTCGAACACTGCAAAAATAAACGATGGAGTGAGGCAAATAAAATATGCGTGCTCCATCTGATACCATGGAAAATAAAACATTTTAATCAGATAAAACACCATTGAAATGATCATCACATGAAGCAAATAAAAAACAAATTAGAACTAAAAATAAACGAGCTGGGCAACAGTGTGGTTCAGTCCGTTAACCCGGAAGGATTCTGGGACGGCAGGCTCTCTTCCAGCGCCCTTGGTGGTGCGGTTGCTGTGGCAGCACTCTGGTTTGACAATCCTGAAAAAAACGCGAGGGAAATTAACCTGGGCCTTGATTGGTTAAGACAAACCATCAATGCCAACGGAAGTTACGGAGATACCCCGGAAAGTCCGGGAAATATCAGTACCAGCCTCCTGGTTTATGCAACTTTTAATCTTTTTTCTGATCAGAAGGATTGGATTAAATCTCTTCAGAACAAAATAGCCAAGTATCTAAATGACAACCAAGTAGACACAAGGTCGCCACAAGTTGCACAAACTATTCTGGACCACTACAAAGACGATTTTACCTTTTCTGTCCCGATTCTTGCCTTATGCGGTGTTTGCGGAGTTCCCGGGAAATCAGCATTTTCGCATATCCCTCAACTGCCTTTTGAACTGGCCTTACTTCCGCGCAGTTTTTACCGCATCCTGAATTTAAGCGTGGTGAGTTATGCCATTCCTGCCCTTATTTCAGTAGGGATACTCATTTTCAAAAAGAAAAATTCAAACTTTCTCTGGAAAATAATCCGTCGCTTTTCTATAGGAAAAGCACTGAGGCTCCTACACAACATGTTACCTGAGAGTGGGGGTTATCTCGAGGCCATCCCGCTGACAGCCTTTGTAACCTTGAGTCTGATCAATGCAGGGTACAGAAACCATGAAACGGTGCATCGTGGGATTAAATTTCTTCAATCGACACAACGGACCGATGGAGGTTGGCCTATTGATGTAAACCTTTCCACCTGGGTAACCTCTTTAACCGTGAAAGCCTTTCGCGACCGGCTGGATCAATTCCTGTCTGAAGGGATGAAAAATAAACTTTCCCTCCATTTCAAATCCATACAAAACAAAAAGGTTCATCCCTTTAACGGAACCCCTCCCGGAGGATGGGGATGGACCAGTTTTACAGGATCAGTACCGGATGGAGACGATACTCCCGGAACTATCCTTGCTTTACTGAAGCTTCAGCCAAAAGAGAAAGTTAAAAAAGAGATTTTGGCAGCTTGCAAATGGCTGAACTACCTACAGAACAGCGATGGAGGATTTCCTACTTTTTCGAAGGGATGGGGGAAACTCCCTTTCGACAGAAGCTGCTCCGACCTTACCGGTCATTGCCTGTTGGCCATTTCATCCGTGCTGGAAACCTATTCAGGAGAGCTGACCGAAAAAGAAGCGAAAATGTTAAAAAAAATGTTCGGGAAAGCCCTGAACTATATTGAAGTTAACCAGAAAAACAACGGAAGCTGGCTTCCCCTTTGGTTTGGTAATCAACATACCAAAGAATTTCTCAATCCTGTTTATGGTACTGCCCGGGTGACCACTTACCTCAAAGATGCTTTAACAAATTCCTGGCATCATCTGGAAATAAAAAGCCGGATCAACAAACTCATAGAAAATGGAACCACTTTTTTACTCACGGTAAGAAACAATGACGGCAGCTGGGGAGGCAATAAAAACATAACAGGAACCATCGAAGAGACAGCCCTGGCTGTTTCAGCCATTGCATCTGAAAAGCATTTGCAGGAATGTTACGAGGCATTGCAGTGGCTTGATGCTTTTCATGCGCAAAACGGGATGAAAGCTGCACCCATCGGCCTCTATTTTGCCCTTTTATGGTATGATGAACAGATGTACCCAGTTACAGCATACCTGGAAGCCCTGACACGGGTCACTGAAATTACCGACCGCAAACCAGGGTAAAACACTCCTGAAAATAAAGCTACTTTTCCAAAACAATACGATGGGTGACCTCTTTGCCGTTGAAATCACGCAGAAGAAGAAGATATAATCCTGAAGGGGCATCAATCTTGATCCGCACCCTGCTGTCATGCACTTTCTCCTTGGTAACGCACTCTCCCCCACTGGTAAAAACAGCATACTCACAAAATTCATCTGCTCCGTCAATGTATAGTATTCCGGCCGTGGGATTCGGATAAATACGAAAATTTTCACTTTCTGTTTCCGGGAAAAGAGTGGCTGTTACAGACAGGGAATCGGAAGCAATGAGCACAGGACGCCTGTTTGCTTTATAATACATGGTTTTATAGCGATAAATATCTTCGTCGAAATCGGCTTTTTCAAATAACTCATGTAACCAGCTTTCAGGGGAAGTTTCGTAATACAAAGAAGCCTTCACCTTTGCATGGGTGGAGATGACCAATCGGGAAAAAGAATAAATGACGGATTCAACACCGGAACCGTTAAAATAATCAGAGTCGCCTGTGGCTCTTCCCACTACCCTAACGGTATCATAGTTGGCATGCGAATGCTGAAATCCCGCGGGAACTATCCGGTTATCCTTCAGGGGAACATACGCTTTCTCAAGAATGGTGGTTACTTTTCCCTTTGTATCTCCCATCACAAACTCGTAAATCTGAACCTGATCCTCATTGTTAATTTGTTGATAATGAGGCTTAAAATTCTCCCGGTCAGTGTTGCTAAGGGCTGCTGACCCCGGCTTGCCGGAATGAAAAAGGGTGTCGGCATCCTGAATGAAAAGAAATTCCAGATAGGCTCTCCGGCTTGGAAAACCGGTTGGAAATTTATGCCCGGCCTTATTCTTCAATGTCACTTCAAAAAAAACGGAATCATTCGTGCCGTTTATTTCCCTGACATCCAGATCAATCGTCCTTTCAGTCAACATATTTTGGGTGCGCTCCAATGACTTCGCCAGGAAATCAATGCCACTATGCAGCTGTAATTCCTCATGATTCTCTCTCAAAAGACTAAGCATGAAAAGATTTCCACCGGTAAAATCATGAATTCCAAATGGTTCACGACCAGGAAGAAATCCGGGCCGGCTGGTAATTTTTACGGGCTCATAGATACGGGGCATGTGGCACGACTGGCATGATATATTTTGTTCCCCATACACCGAATTTTCCCATTCATGGTAAAGTGCCTGTTCAACAAAAGTCTTGCCGGTAAGCTCACCCTGTTCATCCACCGAATGGGTCAGCAAAGTATGGCAGGAACCACAGAGCCTGGAGTCATTTATTCTCTCCGAGTAAACAGGGGTGTACCCCGAATTCATAACCATTTGAGTCGTTACCGGGTTTTCGTAAGGCCCAAAAATTTCTTTGAATGCATTGATCCCGAAGTTTCCTGAAAAAAGAGGAGAGCTGAAATCATTGATCTGATGACAAAGCGTACAGGATATCCCGTCTTTCCCGGCATCATCCATTTTTAAACTGTCCAGTGTATAAACACCACTCCCCATCAAATGGGCATTGAGCATACCCATGGGGGCATGGCATCTTGTACAGACATTTTCGAGTGCATCCCTGTGGGAAGGATTAACGATCCCTTCGTGTTTTACTTTGGCTTTCCAAAAGGGATCCTTTGAGGCATTCGCCAGCATGGTACTTCTCCATCGGCTTACCGGAGAAACATCATTCCCCTGGCTGTCGCGCAAGGCAAAATCGCTTGTTGAATGGCAGAGTATGCACAGACCTGAAGCAGAAAACCAGGCGTTTGATGTGGCAGGCAGATCCTGTTGAAGAACCATGTAGCCGGCGGAGATAAAAAGTGCAATAATGACAGCCGGAATTAAAATCACTTGTTTTTTCATGGTGCTTTCATTTCATATTAATTATCAGACACCAAAAACCATGAAATCCTGCATCCTGTTGCCTGAAATTTTACATCCTGTCCGTTTTTTCTTTTCTGCGCTCCATCCAGTAATAAATGATCGGGAGTACCATCAATGTCAGCATGGTGGACGTAACCAGGCCACCGATAACCACAGTGGCAAGGGGTCGCTGCACTTCTGATCCGGGACCAGTATTAAACGCCATGGGAATAAAGCCGAGACTGGCAACCAGTGCAGTCATCAAAACAGGTCGCAACCGGTTTGCCGCACCATCAAGGATCGATTTTTTCAGGCTTAATCCACCTGATGCACGTAATTCGTTGATATGGTCAATAAGCACAATGCCATTCAAAACGGCAACTCCAAAAAGAGCCACAAAACCGATGCTTGCTGACACAGAAAGGTACATTCCCCTCATCCAGAGCAGAAAAACGCCACCGGAAAGGGCAAAGGGCAGATTTAACAGGATCAGAATAGCATATTTCATTTTCCCAAAATTAAGATAGAGTAACCCGATGATGATGAAAATGGAAAGAGGCACCACCAAAAGCAGGTGGCGCATGGCCCTGCGCTGGTTTTCAAATGTCCCCCCGTACTCAATAAAATAGCCCGCAGGTATTTCGGCACCCTCTCTGATCTTCTGTTCAAGGATGGAGACATAGGTGCCCAGATCAATGTCTTTGATATTAATGGCAACGATCAGCCTTCTCCAGCCGTTTTCACGCTGAATTTCACGCGGGCCCTCCTGAAGTTCAATAGTTGCCAAACGTTTCAAAGGAACAAAATCACCTCCGGGTAAATGAACCGGCACTTCCTGAATTTTGTGCAATTCATCTCGAATATTTTCCGGATATCGCACAACTATATCAAAGCTGCGCTGTCCCTCATATAAAACACCTGCTGTTCCTCCCCCGATGCCGGCCTCAACAACTTTTTGCACATCATCCACATTCAAGCCGAAAGAGGCTACTGCCTCCCGGTCGACTCGTATGGTCAGATAGGGTTGTCCCACCGACTGCTCAGCATAAAAATTGTCGGTTCCGGGAAGGGATGGCAACAACAAAGAAATATTTTCACCAATCCGGGTTAGGACGTCCAGGTCCTCACCATATATTTTAACAGCCAAATCCGATTTTACTCCGCTGGTAAGTTCATCAACCCTCATGGCAATGGGTTGGGTAAAATTATACGCCAGACCGGGTTCTGTTTGTAAAAAGGGTTCAATCTGTGCAATAATATCTTCCTTCGTCACTCCTTTTCGCCACTCCTTCTCTGGTTTTAACACCACCCACACATCGGTCTGGTGAACACCCATCCAGTCGTTGGCCAGATCAGACCTACCCGTTTTAGGCACAACAGTCATTATTTCCGGAATATTCTGCATTAACTTCCCGGCCAGCCAATTGGCGTTCTCAATAGATTGTTCGAGAGTAACAGAAGGCATTCTTACCTGTTCCACCAAAATAGAACCTTCATCCAGCTCAGGAAGAAATTCAGTTCCCAATTTCGACATCAGAAAAAGTGAAACCGCAAAAATAATTCCGGCCACAGATACCACGAGCCAGCGGCGATCAAGATATTTCGTGAGTGACCGTGTATAGAGTGGCTTCAACCAGTTTATAAGCCTGTTTTTACGCATCTTTACCCCCTTTCTGAAAATAATAGCAGAAATAGCAGGAACAAAAATTAAAGCCAACAACAGGGATCCCAATACAGCAGCAGCCACAGTAATGGCCATGGGGCGAAACATAATCCCTTCCATACCACTGAAAGTCATAATGGGAACATAAACCATCAGAATAATAAGTACGCCAAAAAAGATAGGACGGACAACCTGCTGAGCTGCACTTTTAATCACCCCAGCTTTATCAGCACTTTTATCATTTTGCAGCCGGTGAACAATGTTCTCTACCATTACTACCGAACCGTCAACCACCATTCCAAAGTCAATAGCACCAAGGCTCATCAGATTGGCAGCCAGACCAAACTCGCGCATACCGATAAAAGCAAACAACATGGAGAGAGGGATGACCATGGCCACTATCAGAGCACCTGAAATTTCCCCCAGCATGAGAAGTAAAACCACAATAACCAGCATTCCCCCCTCAACAAGGTTCGTTGATAATGTTTTTGTAGTGCGTGATATCAGGTCAGACTGATCATAAAATTTTTCTATCTTCACTCCCTTGGGTAGACTGGCATTGATGGATTCTATTTTTTCTTCAATAGCTGAGATTACTTCCCTGCCATTGCCTCCGCGAAGCATCATAACAATTCCCGTAACTACCTCACCTTCACCGTCCCGGGTGACGCCTCCCTGGCGAATCTGTGTCCCCAATTCAACCATCGCTATATCACGAATAAAAACAGGTTTGTTTTCCATGTTCTTAATAATGATGTTTTCAATGTCTTCGCTTGTATTAATCTGTCCAATCCCCCTGATAATATACTGTTCATTGTTGTGCTCGATGTAGTTACCACCGGAAACACTGTTATTACTGGCGATGGCATCCAGAACATCAGAAATACCTATTCCAAATGTCCGCAACCTTCCCGGCTGTATGACAACATCATATTGCTTGACAAATCCACCAAAAGAATTGATCTCGGTCACCCCTCTAACCACTTTTAACTGGGGAGCGATCAGCCAGTCCTGAATTTCACGTAACTCGGTGAGTGAATAATTCTCCCCGTGAACCACATACTGATAGATTTCACCCAAAGCTGTCGATATCGGTCCCAGCTGGGGATTGTATACCCCCGGTGGCAATTCATCAGAAACAGACTGAAGCCGCTGACTCACCATCTGACGGGCAAAATAGATGTCAGTACCCTCATCAAATTCAATGGTGACTGCCGATAAGCCAAACTGCGAAATAGACCTTACCTGGGCCACATCCGGTAAACCATTCATCGCTGTTTCTATCGGATAACTTACCAGCTTCTCCACATCAAAAGGAGAAAACCTTCCGGCCTTGGTAATCACTAACACCTGAACAGGAGTAACGTCAGGAATTGAATTTATAGGTAATTGCCTGAGTGAATAATACCCGCCAACAGCCATAAGAACCACCAAAGAGAGAGCAACAAATTTCTGCTGGACACTAAAATTGATAATATTTTTAAGCATAAGAAATCATTTAGGTCTATTTGATTACTCTTCTGAAATGATATCGTATCGAGAAAGGGCTTTCAAACTAAAAACACGGGAACTAGCTACCCTCTCTCCTTCCTGTAAACCGCTTGCAACCAACACCTGGCGTGCACCAATTTCAAGTAATTCAATGACTCGTTTTTCGAATACTCCCGGTTCTTTTTGAACAAATACTACTGCTTGATTGCCATCATAAGAAAGCGATTCCACAGGAATGGCAATATTTTCCTCGGAGGAGGAAGACAACACTTCCAAACGAACATTTTCTCCTGGAAAAGGCCAGTCAGAGTTGGGAGAAACAAGAATATTCACAACAACTGACCGGCTGTTTTCATCCAGGCCAGGATTTATCGATGAAACAGTGGCCGTAACTCTTAAGTCTGATCCGTCCTCCCTCCTCATGACATTTACCGTGTCTCCTGTTTGTATTAACCTGGCCTCATCAGGCGAAAAATACCCCCTGACGAGAACAGTGCGTGTATCCAGTACACGGGAAAGATTTTCAAGAGCATTGACTGACTGACCTTTTTCCATAAAGTTTTTTTCAATCGTTCCACTTATGGGAGAATGCACCCGAAGTATAGGATCAATATTTTCGCTTTGTATCAGCGCATCAATCTCCCGATCCAAAACCCCAAGGGCTTTGAGTCTTGAATATGCCGCCCTTACAGACGCAGATGCACGCCGGTATACTGAAGTTGCCTGCTCCAGTTCACTAACCGAACTGATGGTTTCCTCTACCAACTGCTTCAGTCGGGCCAGGCGACTACGTTGATATTCCTCTTCGGCATGAGCCTGAAGATAGTCCGATACCAGTGTTCCAAATTCCAGACTTTGAACGTGAAACAATACCTCACCCTTCTTTACCCAAGTGCCCTCATGTTTAAATATTTCCTGGATTTGACCGGCGATGGGGGCACTTATAATGCTGGAATGATCAGGAGCAGGATAAACAACACCCGGCGCTGCAAGCCGACGCCTGACAACATTACTTTTTACCAGTGAGGTTTGTATCTGAAGATCCTGCTGCTGCTGGCTGGTAAGCTTAACCAACGAAACATCGGATGGCCCCGATAGCGAAGGGGGAAGACCAACCTGCACTAAAGAGTCAACCACCTCATTGCTTTTCCTCATTGAACAAGCATTCCCGATAAATAACACAACCAAAAGAATGAATGCAAAATTTCGTTTCATTTTACTTATTTAAAATTTACAGAGTAACCTATTCATTTAAAAAACTTCAATAGCAATCCTGAAAAGATTATAAAGTATTCACCAACACAAAAATCATATCCATAGCAGATTCCTTTATTAATAAACCAGTTCCTGACCCATGTATTTTTCCAAAGAGACAAGCTGAAGATAATAATCACGTAACGCAGAGAGATAGCGCTGCTCACTGTTAAGATAGGTCTGTTGTGCCGTTAAAAGATTCAACAGGTCTATTTCTCCCAATTGATAAGCCCTCATACTCAAATCCCGCAATTCGGCAGCTTTGTTCTTCATCGTTGCCTGGTACCGGTTGATAATGGAACGGCTAATATCATAATTGTGCCAGGCATATTCAATCTCTCGCTTTATTTCAAGACTGACCTGCGTTTGTTTCCATTCTGCTTCATCCTGCCGGGCATAAGCCTGATTTATTTTTCCTTTTTGTTCAAATGGGTACCAGATTGGTATTTGCAATCCAACCTCAAAACCACTATAATGAAAACCATCACCAAAATTTTGTTTGTACAGGTTCAACCGTAAATCCGGTAACAAATTGCTTTTCGCTTCTTTGAGAAAATATGCGGCAGATTGTATCTCATGTTCAGAAGCCAGCATCTGAGGATGATCCTTCTTCATCAACAGTGCCTCCAATTGAGAAATTCCAATATCAGAAGTATGTAAGGTATCAGAAAAATTAATGGAATACAACTGCTCCCCTTCAGGAAGTCCCATCGCATAAAACAATCCATATCTCGCTTTATGTAATACCCATTCGCTCTGATCCAGGTCGTTCTTCGCCTCCTCAAGCCGCAGCTCAGCATTGGCCAAATCAATACCATTGGCCATCCCGGTTTCAAACTTGGTAAACACTGCATGATGAAGATCCCGGGCAAGTCGGTGTTGGTTCTGTAGAGACTTTTGCAAATATAGAGCATACAATACCTCAACATAATATCGCTTGACTTCAGCCTTGATCTCATATTCAAAAGCTTCAACTTCTAATCGCATAGACTTAACCTCTTCAGAAATCCCTTTTAAACGGAAGTTCGTTGTAACAGGAAAATCAATTTCCTGGGAAACCGAAAAACGTTTCTCATCAAATACATCGCCCGGACCATTGCCAATCCCTTCTTTAAAGTAACTGATCTCCGGTGAAGAAATCCCGGTCTCAGTTCTCCAGCGATTTTCTTCTTGCTTCAACACAGCTCTCTTCTGCTGTAATTCAGCATTTCGCTCAAAAGCAAACTCAACTGCCTCCCGGATGGTCAGCGAATCCTGTGCCGAAACCCCAAGAAACAGAATGAATAATCCTCCCCAAATCAGTGATGCCTTCTTTATACACATAATGATAGATTCATTTACCCTTCCTTCTAATCTCTTCATAAAAACCTTTTTTTTCCCATTAAGTTCAATATTTCGTTTTTTAGGAAAAACTTTCATTTTCGTCCTATTAAAATACAAATAAATTCCTATTATTTGACACAAAACGAAACTAAGAGACTGTTTTGATTTTGTTTTTTAGAAATATTTTGATCTGTTTTTTTGCTCAGACAAGGCAAAATTGACGCGAATAGCCATAGCTATTTAAGGAAATTTTGCAGCAGTATGAGTGAAAAAGACACAAAATAAAATAAATGGATAAATTTAAAACAGTCTCTAAAACTTACTCTTAATTTTAATCCTCTTTGGTTGTGACATAATATGACCTGGTCGTTTCATTATTCAGTTTTCTTTCTGCAAAATCTTCCTGAATCCGGAATATGATCCAATAAAAAATCAAAACTTTCATCAATTCTTAAGGCAAACAACTACCTTAATAAAATTCCGATGACCGAATCCTTTATTCTTTAAAAAATAATTTATAGATTTATCACAATTTAAAAACTTTTATAATCATATAATTTAAAAAATAAATCATGGCAAAAAGAATTTCAGAGATCGAAGGGATTGGTCCTGTGTATGCTAAAAAGCTGGTGGATACAGGCATTAAAACGGTAGAAGATTTATTAAAAAGCGGTGCTTCAAAAGCAGGTAGGAAAAAGTTAGCATCTGACACAGGTATTGATGAAGGCAAAATACTTTCATGGGTGAACATGGCTGACTTGTTCCGCATTAAAGGTGTTGCCACCCAGTTTGCTGAATTGCTGGAGGCAGCAGGTGTTGACACGGTGAAAGAATTAAGAAATCGCAATGCAGAGAACCTTCACGCTAAACTCATTGAAGTTCAGGCTGATAAGAAAATCACACGGACTATTCCCGGTCTGGCTCAGGTTGCTGATTTTATTGAACAGGCAAAAGCTCTTCCACCTGTTGTGACCTATTAATGAATCCTTTTACGTTAACATGATAAGCGCCGGAAGTCCTCATATTTATTTCCCGGCGCTTTTTTTCTTCAGTTATCCATCAGTCGTTTAAAAGGATAAACTATTAAAGTCCTTTTTGTTTAAGGAAGGAAAGGGATCGCTCCAGTATCTCCTCATCAAAATACTCCGCATACTTATCGTTCCCTTCACCCAGATAATGCGATCTTCCGGGATAGCTATACAACAGAAATTCGTTTCCCATTTCGATTGTTTTTCTCTTGAAAAAATCCACGATATAGGGAATAACCATACAGTCCGCTTCGCCACGGAAAGCCACCGCCGGGGGCATTTTTTTCAGGTTATGGTATGGAGAAACAGACCAGATCTCATCCCTCCGTTTTTCACCAAACAGGTTATCAATCCAAGGTTCCAGCGTATTCACATTGCTTGAATAAAGCAATAAAGCTACGGGTTCAGGACTAAATTTCAGGTTATCGGTCGATTCATTTATAGTATCCATCAGAGCAGTAGCTAATGCCAACTGGCCTCCGGCCGATTGGCCTCCGACAACAATTTTTTCCGGGTCAATCTTCAACGAAGCTGCATTTTCTTTCAACCACCGCATGGCTGAGCGGGCATCCTTAACCGATTCAGAGGGACTAATTTCCGGATGCGGATAAGTTCCGTCATCGTTTACACAAAGCCTGTACTGAAATGAAAAGGTAACATAACCCCTTCTTGCAAACCACCTGCATGCTTCATGAAACTCTGAAGGATCCCCATTCACCCAGCCTCCGCCATGGAAAAGGGCAATTGCCGTACTATTGGTCTTTGGCTCTCCGGAAGGACAGAACATGTCTACATATAATTCCTGCTGATTCACATGCTTGTAAATCATCTTCTTCATTTCAACAGAAACTTCCTGGGCAACTAAAATTGTTGTCTGAATAACAACGAATGAGAGCGTCATTAAAATTTGTTTCATTGTACCTTTGTTTTTAAATCATTGAGGTTTATTTTCACTTTTAAATCCGGCATAAATGTATGAAATTGCCCCGATAATAAAAAAGGATACCTTTGAGTAAAAGCAGGAGATGTTTATATTTGTAATTATTTAAATTTATCGATATGACTTATTTACCTAAAGCAGAACGTTATGATGCCATGAAATACAATCGTTGTGGCAAGTGGGGATTAAAATTGCCGGCTGTTTCGCTGGGATTATGGCATAATTTTGGGGGAATTGATGTATTCGAAAATGGTCGCTCCATGATGCGCCGGGCTTTTGACCTCGGCATTACACACTTCGACCTGGCTAACAACTACGGACCTCCCCCCGGGTCGGCAGAGGAAAACTTTGGCAGAATACTGAAAAAGGACTTTAAACCATACCGTGATGAGCTGATCATTTCTTCAAAAGCCGGATACCTCATGTGGCCGGGTCCATATGGCGAATGGGGAAGCCGCAAATACATACTGGCCAGTCTCGATCAAAGCCTGAAAAGAATGGGATTGGATTACGTGGATATATTTTACTCACACCGGCCCGACCCCGAGACTCCTTTGGAAGAAACCATGATGGCTCTTGATCAGGCTGTCCGATCAGGGAAAGCTCTCTATATTGGCCTGTCAAACTATCCTGCCGACATGACCCGCAGGGCTGTATACCTTTTGAAAGAGCTGAGAACTCCTTGTCTTATCCATCAACCCCGGTATTCCATGTTCGACAGATGGGTAGAAAACGATTTGTTAAATACTCTGGAAGAAGAAGGCATCGGGTGTATCCCATTTTCTCCCCTGGCTCAGGGTCTGCTTACCGACCGTTATCTCAAAGGTATACCAGAAGGTTCACGGGCTACCAGGGAACTGTTCCTGACAAAGGAACACGTGGAATCTGCTCACGGGAAAATTATTAAACTGAACAAAATTGCACAACAGCGGGGCCAATCACTGGCACAGATGGCACTTACCTGGGTACTTAAAGATAAACGAATAACATCGGTTTTGATTGGAGCAAGCTCCGTGAAACAAATCGAGAACAATGTGGAAATATTGAAATATCAATCCTTTGAAAAAGAAGAACTGCTTCAAATCAATGAAATTCTAAAACAATAAATAATTATACGCATCCCGTATTTGCGGGATGCGCATAGAGCTGATCCTATAGTATTAACATGGCATCACCATAAGTTCCAAACCGGTAATCGTTTTTCATAGCAATATGGTAGGCTTCCATTATAAAATCGTAACCACCAAACGCAGCTGCCATCATTAAAAGAGTAGAATATGGCAAATGGAAATTGGTAACCATCCGGTTGGCCACACTAAACTCATAAGGAGGAAAAATAAATTTGTTCGTCCATCCTTCAAAGGGTTTCAAAAATCCCTGTGTCGACACAGAACTTTCAAGAGTACGCATGACCGTTGTCCCCACAGCACAAACATTTTTTCTTAAGTTTTTTGCTTCGTTCACCTTTTCACATGCATCCTCCCTGATCCAGATCTGCTCGGAATCCATTTTATGCTTGGTGAGATCTTCTACATCTACATTTCTGAAATTCCCCAGTCCGACATGAAGAGTAACAAAGGCAAAATCAGAGCCCTTTATCTCCAGCCTTTTTAAAAGTTCCCGGCTGAAATGCATGCCTGCCGTAGGAGCAGCTACAGCACCTTCATGTTTGGCGAAAATGGTCTGATAACGATCCTTATCTTCAGGGACAACTGGTCGATTGATAAATTTTGGCAGTGGAGTTTTCCCCAAACTGTATAAGGTTTTCTTGAATTCATCGTAAGGTCCGTCAAATAAAAACCGAAGTGTCCGGCCACGAGAAGTGGTGTTATCAATTACCTCCGCAACCAACAGGTCATCCTCCCCAAAATATAACTTATTCCCTATACGAATTTTCCGGGCCGGATCAACCAAAACATCCCAAAGACGCATCTCACGATTCAACTCACGTAACAAAAATACTTCAATTTCTGCGCCCGTCTTCTCTTTATTCCCATATAAACGAGCAGGAAAAACTTTTGTGTCATTGAACACAAACACATCGCCGTCATCAAAATAATCAACGATATCCTTAAAAACCTTGTGTTCAATGGTCCGCTTTGCCCTGTCCAATACCATTAACCTGGATTCATCCCTGTTGTGTACCGGGTGTAATGCAATCTTCTTCTCGTCTAAATCATACCTGAATTTTGATAATTTCATGGGCAAATATTTTTTAATTATTACTTCAACATTAATGCCAGGTTCAATACCTGAAACACAGAAAAGCTTTGTACGTAAAAAAAATTAACTGGTTACAAATAACTCTATATTCCTGGTAAAATAATCAACTGTTAAAGCCTGAGATACGTCAAACTCACCAATACGCAACCGTCGCAGTTTGGTGAGGTATGCTCCAGCGCCTAAATCATTCCCGATATCACGAACCAACGCACGGATATAGGTTCCCTTACTACACACAACACGAATGGTGACGTACGGTAATTCAAATGATTCAACAGCAATATCTGTAATAACAATTTTTTTGGAATTAAGTTTCAATTCTTCTCCTTTTCTTGCATAATCAAAAGCACGCTTACCGTTCACTTTAACTGCCGAAAATATTGGAGGAACCTGATCTGTTTCACCCAGGTATTTCTGAACAACCTGTTCAAAATCCTCTCTTGTAATATGATCAAAGCTTTTTTGACTGTCTTCGGGTGTTTCCAGATCATACGATGGAGTTGTAGCACCTAGTTTGAGCGTAGCCAGGTATTCTTTTTCTTTCTCCTGAAATGACTCAATAAGCCGGGTCGATTTACCCGTACAAAGAATCATCAACCCGGTGGCTAATGGATCTAATGTGCCTGCATGACCAACCTTCATCTTCTTAATTCCCAACTGCCGACACAACATATTGCGTACCCGCTGAACCAAATCAAATGAAGTCCATTCCAGATCTTTATCAAATAATAAAACCTCCCCTCCTAAAAAATCATACTTTTTTTTCAGGCCCGTCATTCACAAAGCTTTAATAATCAGTATTTTAAAATTCCTGAAATCAGGCTGCAAAGATAGCAATTATTCCTACAATCAGGCAATAAATTGCAAAATATATGAGCTTCCTCTTTTTAACCATCCTGATCATCAGCGAACAGGCCAGTAATCCCGATAAAAATGCACTGACAAACCCAATAAGCAAAGGAATTATTCCAATGGAATTATCTTCTGAAAAGTCTCCCGACAGCAAATTAAGTACAGCAGCCCCCAGGATGGGTACCAGTACCATCAGAAATGAAAACCTGGCAACTTCATCCCTTTTCGAACCAAGCATAATCCCTGTGGCAATCGTTGCACCACTACGGGAAATCCCCGGCAAGACAGCCAATGCCTGTGCAACTCCTATGATAAACGCCCTGCCCCAGGTCATCTGATTACTCCCTTTTTTTGCAAAATGGGCCAAGGTAAGTAATCCGGAGGTGATGAGTAACATGCTACCAACCAAAACAAGATTCCCTGTAAAAAATGATTCTACCCGATCCTTAAAAAAAAGCCCAATGATCAATACCGGAATGGCAGAAAAGAGCAGCATGAGAATATACTTAGTAGATTCATTCCACTGAAATGAAAAAAAATCAGTCAGTAAAATGATTATGTCCTTACGAAAAACAACGAGGGTGCTCAATACTGTAGCTACATGAACAACAACGGCAAAAATCAGATTATTGGCCGATTGTACTCCCAGTACAGCATTCCCAATTTCGAGATGACCACTTGAGCTGATAGGTAAAAACTCGGTGAGGCCCTGTAAGATGCCAAGAATCAATGCCTGGATTTCATTCATTTCACCTAAAAGCTAAGCATTGTCTTTAGGCTTTTTCAGAATAGCATAAATCTCAAACAGAAACCCAATTAACAAGAGTACCGGGGCCAGGGTAATTCGCCTGAAACTGAAAATCTCGGGATTGAACACATTCGGATCATCACTTTTCCCTCCAATCATCAATATAAAGCCAATCACGATGATACCAAATCCGATAGCTAACAGGCGGTAATTCTCCCCTCCAAGTGCAAAACCCGGCTCAAGTGAAGTGTTTTCTTTTGATATCTGCTTCTTTTTCATAGGGCGTAAAGATAATCATTTCCCCAAAAAGGCAAATGAAACAAACCTGAAAAATTGTTTATTTTCTATAATATTGTAGCTCTCATCAATTTTGAAAGTAACTCGTTTGCGAATAGAGATTTTTCATGCTCGTATAACCCGCTGTTATTTCTAAACTTCCGGAACAGGGAAAAATACCCGAAAGATCAAAGTCTGAAAAGAAAGAAAAACCGATGAAACAGGATGAGTTAACAGGTGATGTTCATTTTCTGATACCTTTCGCATATAAATCTCAAACCTTCAGATACCGTTCATAAAGCCTGCTAACAGACTGAGGTTCACCAATAATGGTAAGCACATCGTTTTCGAGCAGGTAAGTATTGCCGTTAGGGGCAAAAGTATGTGTATCACGCTCGACCAGGGCAACCAGCAAATCGGATGGTAATTTAATCTCCTTCAACTGTTTTCCTATCATTTCCGACTGTGCAGTACCAGGCATCAGCTGAAGAGAAATATACCGTTCATTATGAAGCAAATACTCCTTAATGGTTCGCTGGTTTTTGAGATAGATAATCTCCTCCACAAAATTGTCCCGCTCCACGATATCAATCAACCGGGATAACATCCGCAGTTGCTGGCGTGGTTCTTGGGCAGGATTCACTAAAAAAAAGAAAACACGGATGTCATCTTCAGATAAAAATCCCGATTTCTCGACGGGCTTTTTTACTCCGCTTTCTGAAATAACAATATGCAACGACGGATGATCAATGCCTTCATTCTTTGCATATAAAACGGACACTTGAGGAATGACTAATGCCGGTTCAATGGCAGATGAAGTCAGGAATTCTTTCACAAGATCTTCTTTTCTGACATGCATCTCAGTTGAAAAAATTTCTGATACATCAGCCAGGAGCTGATCAAATCGGGTATGTTCATCTACATGAGTAACACGTGCTCTGATAATAGTTTGGTCAAACGGATCACCCTGTCGCAATCCTTTTTCCTTAATGATACTCATAAACTCACTTTCCAATTCAGCATACTGGTATTTACCAAGCAACGCAAACCAATGAAATATTGCACCTTCACGTTTTACCTTCAATCGTGCATAATAAGTATACCATAGAAACCCTATGAGAATCACAAAAGCAGTAAAAAGAATGGCTAACCAACCCATATATGCAATCAGAACAATGGAAATAATAATACCACTCACCTGCATATACGGATAGAGAGGAGAACGATAACCAGGATCATAGGATTCAATATTACTTTTCCGAAAAACAATGACTGAAAAGTTGATCAGCATAAAAATAAAAAGCTGGAAAGTACTTGCCAACTTCGCAATTCCTCTTTCTGAAAAAACCAGAATAAAACCCAGAATAAAGCTGGTAGTAAGCAGAATAGCCAGAACAGGAGTTCCTTTCTTCCCTACCCTGGAAAATTTCTGGGGAAACAGGTTATCGCGTCCCATAGCAAACGGGTAGCGGGATGAAGAAAACAGCCCCGCATTTCCTGTTGAAGCAAAAGCAGCCATGGCAGCTCCGGTCATCAGCCAGGCCCCCATATTACCCGGCATCCAGGTAAATAGTTTTTTAACAGCACTGGCTGCAGGAGCTAAATCCTTTGAAAATTCAGCAGGTTCAATTACGGCAACCATAATAAACACACCAAGAACGTAGACCATGCCAGTCACCACCAAAGAAAGTAACATTCCTAACGGGATATTACGTTCCGGATTTTTTATTTCTTCAGCTACACTGGCAATTTGTGTTAATCCCAAATAAGAAACAAAAACAAAACCGGCAGTATAGATGACCCCTTCAACTCCATGTGAGAAAAATGGACTAAAATTTTCATTAACTGAAGGAATATCAACCCTTTCAGTAAAGAAAATTTGATAAAGCCCATCCACAATAAATGTCCCCAGGACAATGAGCAGAAAAACAACAAAAAAGTTCTGCAAACCTGATGTTTTTCTTACACCAATCAGGTTTAAACTCATAAAAAAGAGGGTCGCCATGATTGCTATTGTCCTGACAGGCACATCCCAAAAAAAAGCAGCATATGCGCCAATGCCAAGAATAGCAAAAGCTGTTTTAAACATCAGGGCAAAGTATGTACCAAGTCCGCCAATTGTTCCCATCATAGGACCAAGACTGCGATCAAGAAAAAAATAGGCTCCCCCCGATCGCGGTAAGGCTGTCGCAATTTCAGCAATACTGAACATGGCTGGCATAATGAGAATACCCGAAACCAAATAAGCAAAAAAGACCGACGGACCAGTATAAGAAGAAGCTAAACCAGGTAATAGAAAAAACCCGGAACTGAACATCGCTCCTGTACTGATCGTAAAAACCTCAAATAATCCTAACTCTTTCTTTAACCGGTTCTTTTCCGCCATACTAGTCATCCATGTTTATTATCTGTTCTCCTTGTGGGTCAATACCTGACAAACACAAACATCATAACACGATAAATATACACTTTTCTATGGAATTAATACATTTCATGCTAACCCGGTTATAAAATTTATCCAGAGGCAAGCCATAGTCAAAAACAGAAGATGATGCCTCCTGGACAAATCCCCCGTCAGATGATTATTTCAATGCTTTCAACACCTCTTCGTAATTGGGTTCATCCACTATTTCGGGAACTTGTTGGGTATAAACAACCGTGCCATTTTCATCCAAAATAATCACCACGCGAGAATGAAGACCAGACAATGGACCATCAGCAATCTCAAGTCCATAGCTCTTGCCAAAATCACCGGTTGCAAAATCGGACAGCGTTTCTACATTTTCAATACCTTCGGCCCCACAGAAACGAGCCTGGGCAAAAGGCAGATCACGTGATATACAAAGAACTTTCGTGTTTTTTAATCCGGCAGCTGCCTGGTTAAAATACCTCACCGAAGCGGCACAAGTGCCTGTATCTAAACTTGGAAATATGTTCAAAACCAGTTTCGATCCTTTATATTCACTCAAACCTACACGGGATAAATCAACTCTTACCAACGAAAAATCGTTGGCTTTTACTCCAACCTGAGGGAGCTCTCCTACTGTGTTTACAGTACTTCCTTTCAATGTTATTTGTGCCATGACTATCTGTTTTTTGATTGATTACTGAAACTAAAACACACAGAACCCACGAAAGTTGAAACAACCATGATAATTTTTAACACAAACATAAATACAATGGCAAATGACAAGTGACGAAATCAAAATTAGTTCCAGCAAAATACGATTGCGTATTCTATCAAAATGATTCTTGCGAAACCTGAGTTCTATTATTTTTGAAATCCATAAAAAGCTATTATTTTTAGAGACTGTTTTGATTTTGTTTTTTAGAAATATTTTGATCTGTTTTTTGCTCAGACAAGGCAAAATTGACGCGAATAGCCATAGCTATTTAAGGAAGTCTTGCAGCAGTATGAGTGAAAAAGACGCAAAATAGAATAAATGGATAAATTCAAAACAGTCTATTAACCCAGTTGTAAAAATGACGAATGACGGATAAGGAGGAGTATTATTTGATCTTTTTCTTTGCGTCCTTGAAGTAAAAAATAATAAATCATTTTAATGAGATGAAGTACCTGATTTTATCCCTTTTCCCGGCTCTGTTTTCCTGCACGCGATCTGAATCACCCCAACCCGGCAACTTCATTCCGGAAACATCCAAACTCACTTCTGACCTGATGACTCCGGAGGTGTTGTGGTCTTTTGGACGATTGGGTGACCCTAAGGTTTCTCCCGACAAAAAATCGGTGATCTTTACAGTGACCTATTACCATATCGAAGAGAACAAATCATACAACGACATCTATGTTGTACCTGTTGAAGGCGGAGAAACCATGAACTTAACCCATTCAACCTATAAAGAGGCGAATGCTGTCTGGCGACCCGATGGCAAAAAAATTGGATTTCTATCAGCAGCATCCGGAAGCACCCAGTTGTATGAAATGAATCCGGACGGCACACAATTGAACCAAATTTCCGAAATTGAGGAAGGCATTTCCGGATTCCAATACTCTCCCGACGGATCGAAAATACTGTACATCAAAGCAGTAAAACTGGATAAAGACATACATGACCTCTTCCCCGATCTGCCTAAAGCCAATGCACGTCTGGAAAACGACATCATGTACAGACATTGGGATGCATGGCACGATTATACCTACCAGCATATTTTTGTTGCTGACTATGATGGGAAAAAACCGGGTAATGCTGTTGATATTCTGGAAGGAGAACGTTTCGATACTCCCATGAAACCCTTTGGCGGGATGGAACAGATCGACTGGAGTCCGGACGGAAAAACGATAGCTTATACCTGTAAGAAGAAATCAGGTAAAGCATATTCTCTTTCCACCAATTCCGATATTTATTTATACAACCTGGAAACCGGGCAAACTTCTAATCTTACTGAGGGGATGAATGGGTATGATCAGCATCCGGTTTTTTCACCCGATGGAAAATTCCTCGCCTGGGAAAGCATGGAACGTGATGGATATGAATCAGATAAAAACCGGTTATTTGTTATCAATCTTAATACAGGTGTAAAAAAAGACTACTCAGCGAACTTTGATCAGAATGTACAGGCAATCAGCTGGGATGATTCGGGAAAATTCATTTACTTCATCAGTAATATCCACGCGACCGACGAAATTTACCGTCTGGAACTGATCAGCGGGAAGATAACAAGACTTACCGATGGGATACATAACTACCAATCGGTAATTGCTGCAGGTTCTAACCTGATTGCACAAAAGGTGTCTATGTCGCAACCTGCCGAACTCTACCTGGTTGATCCGAAAACCGGCATCGACAAACCATTGACCCATGTAAATCAGGAACTACTCACTCGGCTCACCATGGGAAAAGTAGAAGAGAGATGGCTGGAAACAACCGATGGGAAGCAGATGCACACCTGGGTCATCTATCCACCCCATTTTGATCCGGGGAAAAAATACCCGGCATTACTCTACTGTCAGGGAGGGCCACAAGGCACCGTAAGCCAGTTCTGGTCGTATCGCTGGAACTTCCAAATGATGGCAGCCAAGGGGTATATTATCGTAGCTCCCAATCGCCGGGGATTACCGGGATTTGGCCAGGAGTGGAACGAGCAGATCTCCACCGATTACGGAGGACAAAACATCAAAGACCTGCTCACGGCTATCGACGAAGTAGCGAAAGAACCATTTGTGGATGAAACCAGATTAGGCGCTGTTGGTGCAAGCTATGGTGGTTTTTCAGTTTACTTTTTAGCAGGAACCCACAACAAACGCTTCAAGGCTTTCATTGCACACGACGGGATGTTTAACTTCGAGCACCAATACCTGACAACGGAAGAAATGTGGTTTGCAAATTGGGATATAGGAGGCCCCTTCTGGGAAAAAAAGAATACCGCCGCACAGCGTTCCTATAGCTTTTCACCCCATAAGTATGTACAAAACTGGGATACACCCATCCTGGTCATTCATGGTGAAAAGGATTTCCGGGTACCCCCCGACCAGGGAATGGCAGCATTCAATGCAGCTGTACTACGGGATATTCCTGCTCAGTTTCTTTACTTTCCCGAAGAAAACCACTGGGTGTTGCAGCCTCAAAACGGTATCCTTTGGCAACGGGTCTTTTTTAACTGGCTCGACAAATGGTTGAAAGAATAAATCCTGATTTCAGCATTTTTCATACAACCAATTCCATTGTAAAAAACAATCTGTAAATCAATATTTTATTTATTTTAATGGTATGCAAAAAATAAAAATTGGATTTCTTGGGGCAGGGGGTATCGCGCGTGCTCATGCTTATGCGCTGCAATCCTTGAAGTTCTATTACTCCGATGCGCCGGAACCGGTTTGTGAGCTGGTTACCTCAGCCCGGAAAGAGAGCCGTGAAGCTTTTGCCGCAAACTATGGTTTCAGTCAGGCCAAACCGATGGAAGAATTCATCAGCAATAAAGAGGTGGAAGCAGTTTTTATCCTGGGCCCTAACCATTCCCACTTCGAGCACCTGAAACTCGCTCTTCAAATGCCCAAAGTAAAGTATATCTATCTCGAAAAACCGGTCTGCGCTTCCTTACAGGAAGAAAATAAAATTCAAAAACTGGCAGAAAATATTTCCGGGGATATCAAAATTCAGGTAGGATTCCAGTATCTTCAAACCTCGGCGGTCAGGGAAGCCCGCCAGTTTTGGAAATCAGGAATTCTGGGTAAAGCTATCCATTTCGATCTGAAATATTACCACGGCGACTATCTGCGGCCGGAATACCGGGAGGAAAGAGTTTCCCGGCTTTCACCAGCTCCCGACGGAGGAGCCATGGCCGACCTGGGTTCGCATGGAATAAGCCTGTTGATGGCCTTTTTTAACGAAAAACTCCGGATTACAGGAGCTCTGCAGGGTGGCGAATTCCATGATGTTCCCGCTGGGTCTGACCTCTTCAGCTCTATCTCTCTTTTCGATCCGGAGAGCCATGCTGTAGGGAACCTATCCGCCAGCAGAATAAGCTCCGGATCAGGTGATTTGATCAACCTGGAAATCTATGCCGACAAGGGTGCCCTGCGCTATTCTTCTCAAAATCCCACATACTTTGAATACCACCTGGAAGGATCTGACCAATGGATAAAAAAAATGGTAGGTAGCCACTATAAACCAATTTCCAGCTTCCCGTCGGGACATGTGCCTCCCGGTTGGCTCCGATCAATGGTGCATGCACATTATATCTTTTTTACACAACATGATCCGGATGCATTCATCCCCGACCTGAACCATGGACTGGCAGTTCAACGAATAGTGCGGGAAACGGCTGAACATCTGCTTACTTTCAGAAATCATTTCACTCATGACTAACCGGGAAAGTGGAATTCTGTTACATGTAACTTCTCTTCCCGGAGCTGAAGGAATTGGCTCGCTCGGAATTGAAGCATTCCGGTTTGTTGACCTATTACATAAAACAGGTCAAAAACTATGGCAAATCCTGCCCATCGGCCCTACAGGTTATGGCAATTCTCCCTACCAATGCTACTCCGCTTTTGCGGGAAATCCCCTGCTCATTGATCTGAACCAACTGACAAAAGACGGACTCCTCCATGTAAATGACCTGAAATACCCAAAAAATCTTTCGTCCAAACGGGTCTGTTTTCAGCAGGTAGCCGATTGGAAATACCCGTTACTGAAAAAAGCTTTTCTCAATTTTCAATCCCAAGAGTCAGATAACCTGACAAATGAATACCAACTCTTTTTAAAAGAACACAACTGGTGGCTCCACGACTATTGCCTTTTCATGGCTCTAAAAAAGTATTTTCAGGGTAAACACTGGAGCGACTGGCCACCGGATTTAAAGTTCAGGGATGAAAAAACATTGAAAAAATATTCCCTGCTTTTTGCAGAGGAAATCGAATTCAGAAAGTTTGTACAATTTCAATTCTTCCGGCAATGGTTCCGGTTGAAGGATTATGCTCACTCCAAAAATATCCGGATTATTGGTGACTTACCACTTTATGTATCAGGCGATAGTGGGGATATTTGGACCAACAATGATATTTTCATGCTGGATAAACATCTAAAACCTACACATGTTGGAGGAGTACCCCCCGACTATTTCAGCGAAACAGGTCAACTATGGGGAAATCCTGTTTATGACTGGGACAAACTGGAACAAAGAGAATTTGACTGGTGGCTGGCCAGGTTACATTTCAATGCCAATCTTTTTGACAGGGTACGTATTGATCATTTTCGTGGACTGGAATCTTTCTGGTCAGTCCCGGCAAAAAATAAAACAGCAATCAATGGACAATGGATCCCGGCAAAAGGATATGCTCTTCTTAAAAAGTTCAAGGAACAGGTGGTTCACCTGCCTCTGATTGCCGAAGACCTCGGGGTGATAACTCCAGCAGTGGAAGACCTTCGCGATGCCTTTGAACTACAGGGTATGAAAGTACTTCAGTTTGCATTTGGTTCAGATCCTACAAATCAACACCTCCCGCATAATTATCAGTCACAGTTTGTAGCTTATACCGGTACACACGATAATGATACTACCCTGGGATGGCTTCATTCCCTCAAAGGAGTGGAACGAAAACTGGTTCGCCGTTACCTCGGAAAACCAGGAATAAATGCACTCAGAAAAGGAGTGGAATGGGTATGGGCCTCAGGAGCACAAAGTGCCATCATGCCCATGCAGGATATCCTGGAACTAAAAGGGGAAGCACGATTTAATACCCCTGGAATCCCCAATGGAAACTGGGAATGGAGATTCCAATGGAAACAACTGAAAAATAAACATCTACAATTTTTAAAAGAATTGACAGAAAAATATAACCGCTAATAACCAGCCTGTTAAATTACTGACCCGCACCTGTTTAGAAATGATAAGTCAATCTGACCCCTGACATCCGGGGTGCACCGGGGATATACGTGGGCAATCCAAAAATCCCTCCCCAATGACCTGCGCCGGCAAGGTAGGGCTGGTTGAACAGGTTAGTGCTAAACAGGGTTAAAACAACATCAGGCTTTTCCAGTTCTACACCGCAGTTTATATGGAGTAATCCATATGCCTTTTGCTCTAGTCCGGAAGTATTTGCACTTGTAAACCAAAAATGAGATTTCCAGCTGTACCAGGGTGTCACAAACAGCTTTAGCCGATGGGCAATATTCACCCTGGCCGATCCTCCACAAGTCAGACTGTGCTCAGGAGACAAGGGAAAACTGTTTCCCGCATAAGGATGCAACTCTCCTTCCACACCGATGGAGTCAAACGCAGTTTGCAACCAGGAATATTTTCCAAATAGATCTACTCCCCGCACGACAGCAATCTTCAATGTGCTCTCCATGCCATAAGAAGCGCCTTTCCCGTCCGAATCGATAAAGCCGGAATCATGAATGCCTCCCCGGGCCATCGCTTGTATAGAGTTATGTTGACGGTAAAAACCATGTGCTTCCCAAAAAAATTGCTTTAAAATAAGTGTTTTCCAACCCGCCTCAAGACTGTAACTCTTTTCAGGCAGGACAATTTCCGGAGTTCCATCCGGGGTTATCAGTAAAACATGAGGTTTCCTTCCGTGTATTGCCTGTAAGTAAAAGTTAAAATTCTCAGTCTGACGAAAAGTAAATCCCGCCTGTCCGACGATTGAAAAATTTCCTTTACTAACTTCTCCGGAAGAGGTGGGTGAATAGAGCAGATTCGTTTGGGCACCGGTGAATGGGCCAAACGATGAATCCATTCCATCAGAATAAACAAAATCGTTCACATATTTCATTCGTTCGTACAGGGCACGGATTCCCCCTGTAAAAAATACTTTTCGGTATAACTGGCAGGTAAGATGGAAATATGCTTGTGCTGACCAGAACGTTTTTCGGGCATGAACCGTTTCATGGTGATCGCCCGACAGGGGAATACCTGCCAGTGGAAAAGGATTAAACGGTTGAGGATTCACCGGTAGACTAATTCGGTCAGGCAACACAAAATTCCCGGGATCAGTTAATAGATCATAGATATATTGATCATTGGAGGACAGGGCATGGGAAAAATTATTTTTTTCCTGAAGAAAATTTACACCGGCTGAACCATTAGACCGGCTCTTTCGCATAAAATTGTAGCGCAGCTCCTGAAAGAAAAGCTCTCCGGCAGCATGATGATCCATTTCGAGGGCAGGCAGGTGGGACCCATCTGCATCCCAGGCAGCAGCAGTTTCTGTTCTTCGAAATGAACTGACTGAAGTCCAGTAGTTATGTTCGTCCCTGAAAAGGCGATAGGTTAAAGTAGCATCTGTTAGCTGTTGCTCTGTTCCCAATTCTTTTCCCCGGTTGAGAATTACTCCGGAATCATAAACATCTCTTGTTGAGTAATCATCTGGAAACCAAGGATTCAAAAATCCTGTTCCAGCAAATTCATTTTTCTGGTAGTTCAGCTGCAGGTCGGCCTGATGGTCAGGTGCCGGAATCAAGCGAACGGAGACTCGTCCTCCCAGGGTATTCTTTCCATTTAATCTTCCTCCTGCCAGGTTTTTCAGCAAGCCATCCCGGTCACGATAAACTCCGGCAGCCCGAATCAACAACCTCTCTTTAAAAAAGGGAAAATTGAGTGCGGTTCCGACCTCCTTATCTCCATAACTTCCGGCTCCAGCAGTTACATAACCTCCAAATTGATTTTCAGGCTTTCTGCTTAACAGAAGGACAGCCCCATCCAGTGCATTTCTTCCGAACAGTATATTCTGTGTACCTTTATATACTTCAACTCTTTCCAAATCAAACAGTTCTACCGGAACGCCGGTTGGTTGCATAACCGGTACCTGGTCCGAGAAAACAGCAACAGTCGGTGAAAATCCCGGAAAACCGGCAAAACCGTTTGATCCCTGCAAAGCTAATCCCGAATATCCGGCGCCATGGTTTTCAAGCCAAAGGCCTGGAACAGATGTGGCCAGATCAATTGGCTCAAGGTTCATAGCCTGGAGGCGTTCCCCTTTTATGACAGAAACAGATCCGGGGATATCAGGGATATGTTGTTCACGGTTCAGGGTAGTTGCCATTTTGTATTCCAGAGGTACCGGACCGCGGTCAAGGGCGATATAATGATCGTTATACCCCTGCTGCATCTCATAATCAATTATTTTTGTCAGGTATCCCAGGCAGGAGACCCTGATTCGTAACCGGGAAGTGGGCAGGTCTGACAATAAAAATTCGCCCCGTTCATTGGTATGAACCAACCGGTTCAATCCTTCAATTTCTACACTTGCTCCAGGAATAGGTGTACGAGCTGCATCACGCACCAGACCCCGAAAATATACCGGAGGGAGCATCTGCTCTACCCTTTCAACATTACGGTATTTCCGTTTTACCTTCCCCCGTGTTTTGGGTTGTGACAAAACCGGACATACCAACAAAATGAGCAGAATAATCAGGATCGAACGCTTCATTTTTATTATTTCTGTTATCTGAATGAAACGCTGAAAATAAAAATTTCTTGTGAAGAAGACCAGTTTGGCTCGCGTAAAATGAAAAATACATATCACTACTTACTCTTCCGTAGGAACAGATTCACACCCCTGGCTGCATTTTTCCCTGCTTCGATGGCATGGACGACCAGGCTTGCACCCCGTTCAGCATCGCCGGCAGCAAACACTTTCTCCACAGAGGTTTGTTTCATTGCGTTCACTTTCACATTGCCACGCTGATCGTACTCCACACCCAGAACATCGAGCAGTCCGCTGTGCACTGGTTGTATGAATCCCATCGACAGCAACACCAGGTCGGTATCGAGCCGTTGGGTCGTTCCCTCCACCTCCTGCATTATCCACCGCCCCTGGTCATCTTTCAGCCACTCCACAGTGACCACCTCGGTCTGTTTCACCTTCCCGTTCTCACCGATAAACCGTTTGGTGGATAGGCTCCAGCGCCGTTCACACCCTTCCTCATGGGAGCTGGAGGTACGCAACGTGTTGGGCCAGTAGGGCCACGGATTGCCCGGCTCCCGTTTCTCCGGCGGCTTGGGCAGTATCTCGATCTGGGTAACTGACTTTGCCTGCTGGCGGTTGGAGGTACCCACACAATCGGAACCGGTATCACCACCCCCGATCACCAGCACGTGCTTCTCTTTGGCTGTAATCCGCTGACGGGGAGGCACCGTTTTGCCAGCAACCAACAGGTTCTGCTGTTTCAGAAAGTTCATGGCAAAATGAACGCCTTCCAGGTCGCGGCCCTCCACCGGCAAATCGCGGGGCTGCTCAGCTCCCACTGCCAGCACAACAGCATCAAAACTTCCAAGCAACTCTTCCGGAGAGATGGCAACACCCACCTGTATGTTGGGTTTCAGCACGATCCCCTCATCCGCAAAAATTTCCAGTCTGCGGTCGATCACCCTTTTGTTCAGTTTGAAATCAGGGATACCATACCGCAGTAATCCGCCAATGGCATCGCTCTTCTCAAATACTGTCACCCAGTGGCCCGCCTGGTTCAGCAGGTCGGCAGCCGACAGTCCGGCCGGCCCCGATCCGATCACCGCCACCTTTCTGCCAGTGCGCACTTTCGGGGGATTGGCACGGATGATGCCTGCCTCAAAGGCCTGCTCTACTGTGGCACACTCGTTCTCCCGGATGGTGACCGGCTCTTCGTGGATGGCAAGCACGCACGACTTCTCGCAGGGGGCAGGACAAACCCTGCCGGTGATCTCCGGAAAACTGTTGGTGGAGTGCAGGATAGCGTAGGCTTCTTCCAGGTTCTCCCGGTAAAGGGCATCCTGCCACTCAGGGATCTTACTGCCCACAGGGCAACCCCAGTGACAGAACGGTATGCCGCAGTCCATGCAGCGCGATGCCTGCAGCCGCCGGTCATTTTTGTTGAGCGTCTGCTCCACTTCACCATAATCAAAAATACGCTCTTTAGCCGGACGATAACCGGCATTTACGCGGGGTATATTAATAAAACCTCTTGGATTTCCCATATCTTTTTCTCCTCTGAATTTGTTTCTACAATGCTATTCATGCCTCGACGGATCGTCCTCAGTCAGCTGAAGCTTCCGTTGTAACTCCAACAGTTTTTGCTCTTCGAGTACCTTCTTATATTCGAATGGGATCACCTTTACAAATTTCACCAGATAGTTCTCCCAATCGGTCAATATTTTAGCAGCCAGCGTACTTTGTGTGTAGAGCAGATGGTTATTGATCAGCGTTTGCAGTTCCACCACATCTGCTCTATCCTCTACCGGCAGCAGTTCTACAAGTCCCTGGTTGCAGAAGTAGTCAAATTTCCCTGTCTCATCGAGCACATATGCGATACCGCCGCTCATACCGGCTGCGAAGTTCTTACCTGTCGGTCCAAGCACCACCACACGTCCTCCTGTCATGTACTCGCAGCAGTGGTCACCGGCTCCCTCCACCACGGTCTGCGCTCCGCTGTTGCGCACGCAGAATCGTTCACCGGCCATACCCCGGATGTAGGCTTCACCGCTGGTAGCGCCATAGAATGAGGTATTCCCGATGATGATATTTTCCTCCGGCCTAAAGGTTGTCCCGGTCGGTGGAACCACTACGATCTTACCGCCCGACAACCCCTTACCGATGTAATCGTTGGCATCACCTTCCAGCCGGAAATTCACACCCCGGGCCAGAAAGGCACCGAAGCTTTGACCGGCCGTACCATGAAACGTGCAGTTAATCGTATCGTCAGGGAGACCCTCCTCACCATAGCGTTTTGAGATCACACCTGAAAGCATGGCTCCCACAGAGCGATCCACATTCACCACAGTATGGGATATCCACACCTTCTCACCTCCCCGGATCGCTTTCTCTGATAGCCTGATCAGCACAAGATCGATATGTCCATCAACAGAGCGTGTATTGGGATGAAGATTATGCAAAGCTCTCTCTCCGGGAGCAGCAGGCATATAGAGCAGGCGGGAGAGATCAATATGCCGCATCTTCCAGTGATCAGCATTCTCATCGGAAGAATTGACTACCTCCTGATCGGTCTCCAACAGGTCGCTCCTCCCCACAATCTCATCGAACCGGGCAAATCCCATCTCTGCCAGATATTCACGCACCTCACGAGCCACAAACCGGAAGTAGTTGATGGTGTATTCCGACCTTCCGATAAACCGTTTGCGCAGAGCCTCGTCCTGCGTAGCAATACCAGCGGGACAGGTGTTCATGTGGCACTTGCGCATCATAACACACCCCAGCACAATGAGCGCTGCTGTTGAGAAACCAAACTCCTCGGCACCGAGGCAGGCCATCAACACCACATCGCGGCCGGTCTTCAGCTGTCCGTCCACCTGCAGTCTTACCCTTCCCCTCAGGTTATTAAGCACCAGCGTCTGCTGGGTCTCGGCAATGCCCAGCTCCACCGGCAGTCCGGCATGTTTAATGGAGCTGGCCGGACTAGCGCCTGTGCCTCCTTCGGTGCCGGCGATAACGATGACATCGGAGAAGGCCTTGGCTACCCCGGCGGCGATAGTTCCTACGCCATCCTCCGAGACCAGCTTCACCGACACGTTGGCGCGGGGATTGGTCACCTTCAGATCGTAAATCAGCTGTGCCAGGTCCTCTATCGAATAGATATCGTGGTGCGGCGGCGGCGATATCAGGGTGATCCCCGGCGTGGAGTTTCGTGTTTTCGCGATGATCTTGTTCACCTTATAGCCCGGAAGCTGGCCCCCTTCACCCGGCTTGGCGCCCTGGGCAATTTTGATTTGCAGCTCCTCGGCATTCACCAGGTAGTTGCTGGTCACGCCAAACCGTCCCGACGCTACCTGCTTGATCTTGCTGTTGCGATCGGTGCCAAACCGGGTGGGATCCTCCCCTCCCTCTCCGGTGTTGCTGCGCCCGCCGATGGCGTTCATCGTAATAGCCAGCGCCTCGTGCGTCTCCTTGCTGATGGAGCCGTACGACATGGCACCGGTGACGAAGCGCTTCAGAATCGCCTCCTCGGGCTCCACCTGCTCCAAAGGAATGGGATTCCGCTTCAGATTGAAACAGCCCCGGATGAATGCCGGCTTCTTGTTCTGCTTATCAACCAAAGAAGTAAACTCCTTAAACTTCTGGTAATCATTTGTACGGGTAGCCCACTGAAGCAAACCAATCGAATCGGGATTCCAGGCGTGGTGCTGGCCGTTCTTGCGCCAGGCATACACGCCGTCGCTCTCAAAGCGGAAGGGCTCATCGACAGCCTTCCCGGCAAACGCCTCCTGATGAAAGAGCAGGGTCTCATGACAGATCTCCGCCAGTCCGATGCCCCCGATCTTCGATGCAGTGCCGGTGAAATAGGCATCGGTCACGTTGCGACTGATACCCACCGGTTCGAAGATCTGCGCGCCATGGTAGCTGCGCAATGTGGAGATGCCCATCTTGGAAAAGACCTTCAACAGTCCCTTGTCGATAGCTCTGATATAGTTTTTCCGGGCTTCTTTATACTCCAGATCAATCTTCCCATCGCGCACCAACTGATCGATAGCCGCAAATGCCAGATAGGGATTGATGACACTGGCACCATATCCCAGCAACAAAGCAAAATGGTGTACTTCACGGGGCTCACCAGTTTCTACAATGATACCTACCTGCATCCTCTTTTGCTTTTGTATAAGGTGATGGTGCACTGCTGAAACCGCCAGGAGGGAAGGAATTGCTGCCTTACCCTTACTTATATTCCGATCGCTTAGTATAATATAATTTTTTTTATTATCAACAGCAGTTTCTGCTTCAGTAAGCATACGTTCCAGCGCTGCTTCAAAGCCCGTGACTCCTTCATCAGCGGGGAAAACCATCGGGATCACTCTGTGGGAGAACATCTCATCCTTCAGATCTTTAATCTTTCCCAGGTCGGTGTTGGTGAGCAGCGGCTCCGGGAACTTGATCAGCTTGCAGTGTTCGGGGCTCTCCTTCAGAATATTGGAGTGAAGCGATCCGATGTAGTTGGCCAGCGACATCACAAGCCCTTCGCGGATGGGATCGATGGGCGGATTGGTCACCTGGGCAAACATCTGCTTGAAATAGTCGAACAGCCGGCGCGGCTTCTCAGAAAAGAGGGCCAGAGGCACATCATTTCCCATGGAACTGGTTGGTTCAGCTCCTGTTGTGCACATAAACAGGATTACATCATTCAAATCTTCCTTCGAGTAGCCAAATTCCCTGGCATAGGTATAAAAATCAGGCAAGACAGAAGGCACCCTGTGTTTCACTTTTATATCGTCCATCATCAACCGGTTCTCCTTCAGCCACATCTGGTAGGGATTGTGGTGTGCCAGTTGATCTTTCACTTCCTCATCGGGAATAATAATCCCCAGCTGGGTGTCGACCAGCAGAATTTTCCCAGGTTTCAGTCGCCCTTTTGCCCGTATCTCTTCGGGCAGGAAGGTCTGCACACCCACTTCGGAGCCCATCACGATCAGGTCGTTGAGGGTGATCACATAGCGTGAAGGTCGCAGTCCGTTGCGATCGAGGGTTCCTCCTATGTACCTCCCGTCGGAGAAGACCATCGATGCCGGCCCGTCCCACGGCTCCATAATGGTGGAGTGGTACTCATAAAAGGCTTTCAGGCTTTCGGGGATTGGGTTTTTCTCGTTGAACGATTCGGGGATCATCATACAGAGGGCGTGCGGAAGGGTGCGGCCGGTCATGTGCAGGAACTCCAGCACATTATCGAACGATGCCGAATCCGACTTCCCTGATTCGATCACCGGCAGCAGCTTCTTCAGATCCTCACCGAAGATCTCCGATTTCATCAGCGCCTCCCGCGCCTGCATCCACAGCCGGTTTCCTTTGATGGTATTGATCTCCCCGTTATGTGCCACTATGCGGAACGGCTGCGCCAGATCCCACGTGGGAAAAGTGTTGGTGCTGAACCGGGAGTGCACCAGGGCGATGGCGCTCTTGAACTGCTCACTCCGGAAATCCAGAAAATAGTCGCGTAGTTGTCCGGGCGTGAACATCCCTTTGTAGACCATCACTTTAGTTGAAAAGCTGGGCTGGTAAAAACGGGCTTTCTGCTTCAGTTTCGATTCCCGGATCTCTCGCTCGGCCAGCTTTCGTACGATGTACAGTTTCCGCTCCAGGGCATCCTTCTCAAGATGGGCCTTTACAAAGAGCTGCACCATCGCAGGCTCAGTCGTCCTGGCGATATCGCCCGGCACCGAATGATCCACCGGCACATCGCGAAATCCCAACAAGGTCAATCCCTCTGCCTCAATATGTTTTGTCAGCACCTCTTTGCAGAGCCCGGCCTCCTTCGGATCGGTCGGAAGAAAAACCAGTCCGGTGCCATACGTACCTGGTGCCCCAACCGGCATTTTTAGCTCATTAACAATGAACTCGTGTGGTATCTGGATCAGAATCCCTGCCCCATCTCCGGTGGAGTTATCGGCACTCAATGCCCCCCGGTGGTCCATATTCAAAAGAACATCCAATCCCCTTCGGATAATCTCGTGAGAGGCCACTCCTTTTATATGGGCTACAAACCCGATTCCACAACTGTCGTGTTCGTTTACAGGGTTGTATAACCCCTGTGCTTCCGGTATGCGCACCTGGTCTGTTTCTGTCTTCATCTTATTTTCTATTATTAAGCAGTTTGCAACTGTCAAGTTTATAAAATTGAAAGCAATTCACCTTATTTTATATCTAAAAGCAATCAAAAATAGATATAATAAAGAAAAATTACAATATTATGCACAAATATCAGACTGTTTGATAACAAACTATTAACTTTTCTGTGAAGGCAGATAGTCGGACTTCCCAGTTCCGACATTTTCTGCGACCTGGGAAAGTCGCAGTTCCGTGGTTTCTTCAAGCAACCTTTTGGGAACAAGGGTATAAGACCGTCTCAGCCTTCGGCCTCGTGAAGCCTTGCAGGGAACATGATAGTGGTGGTGGGCATGAGACCACGTCGGTCGTTCCTCCCTCGTGGAGCCTTGCAGAAAACAGCTTAAGTGGTTGAACCATCCTAAGACAAACAGCAAACGGGGCGAGACTTCCCGGGGAGCCTGCGACGAAGGGAAGTTGATTTCGTCGAAGAAAACAAAGGCAAAATATTTGGTTTTGAATTTAAATAGCAAAAAAAGAATCGTCACCAACTGCCAAGAACATTTTCTGAAACCTATCGTGCAAAAACGAAAGTCATAAACCGATACAACTTTAGAGAATTTGTCGTTATTAACTGACTGATGGAATCGACCAATGGATTCGTTTCCATTAAATTTATTTAAATTTGTACACTATGCGTTTAAACAGGTCTCAGATAGACACCATTAATGAACTTGCCAGAAAGCATTTTAGACTGGCTGCAACCGTATACTTTTTCGGTTTCAGAGGATTGACGCTATTAAATAAACACTATCTGCTTCTTATAAAAATAGAAAAGCAGGTATAAAGCTACATCGAAAACCGATTTAAAAAAATCTAATCCCAATACAGGCCATTGCAGTAAGGCACCCCGGCAGCATCAGTCAGCCAGCAGTTGATTGATGGCTGCATCGATCCGGTTGAACCGGAACCCGGCGACCACCTCCGCTCTTTTCCCGGCAATCCGGTCGAGACAGAGGTTTCCGATGCTTCCTTCGTGTGTATGTACTACTTTTTTCTCCGGATGGAACTCCCCCGCTTCAATTTCCGCACCCACCTGCCGGTAAGCATCGCGGAAGGGCACCCCCTGCAACACGAGCCGGTTCACCTCTTCTACGCTGAACAGATGGTCGTACTTCGGATCATCCAGAATATTTTCATTCACCCGCAGCTTATCCAATGCCGCACCGGCAATGGAGAGGCAGTCGTGCAGCTCGGCAAAGAGCGGGATAAAAATCTCCTTCACCACCTGGAGATCGCGGAAATAGCCACTGGGGAGGTTATTGATCACCAGGGCAATCTGCTGAGGTGCCCCCTGCAGCTTATTGCACTTCCCGCGGATCAGCTCAAAAACATCGGGATTTTTCTTGTGCGGCATGATGCTCGATCCGGTGGTAAACTCAGGAGGCAGAGTAACAAAGTTAAAATTCTGACTGGTGAAAAGGCAAACATCAAAGGCCAGTTTCGACAGCGTAGAAGCGATGTTGGCCAGGGCAAAAGCAACGATCTTCTCCACCTTGCCGCGCCCCATCTGGGCATACACCACGTTGTAATTCATATTGCTGAATCCCAGCAGGTCGGTAGTCATCTGCCGGTCGAGCGGAAAGGATGAGCCGTAGCCGGCGGCCGATCCCAGGGGGTTCTGATTGGCAATGCGAAAGGCCGAGGAGAGCAGCTCCAGGTCGTCGGCCAGGCTCTCGGCATAGGCGCCGAACCAAAGACCGAACGACGATGGCATGGCCACCTGCAGATGAGTGTAGCCGGGTATCAGCACCGACTTGTGCTCCTCGCTTCGTGCCAGCAGTGTATCGACCAAACTGTCTGTCGCCTCCACGATGTGGCGGATGCCGTCACGCATGAAGAGCTTCAGATCGAGCAGCACCTGGTCGTTTCGCGAGCGGCCGCTGTGGATCTTCTTCCCCAGATCGCCCAGCGACTGTGTCAACAGCAGCTCCACCTGGGAGTGAACATCCTCCACCCCCTCTTCTATAGTGAAATTTCCATCGGCAGCCTCCCGGTACAACCGTTTCAGCGCCTCTAACAACGGCGCTAACTCCTCCTTTTCAATCAGTCCGACCGACCCAAGCATGGTGACATGGGCCATCGACCCCAAAATATCGTACGGAGCCAGATAGATATCCATTTCGCGGTCCCTGCCTACCGTAAATTTCTCAATCGCTTCATCAACAGCTACCCCTTTATCCCAAAGTTTCATAATTAAAATTTTTAACCGCAATGGTGCAGAGACGCGAATTAAAAACTAAAATAATTATCCTCATTCACATCAAAAATCGCCATGCTCGTCTCATTATAATTGCTAGTTCTAAACGCTATTCGATGTAACTCCCATGAAAATTATAAAACTTCTCCTTTGTGAACAAATTTATTCATGGTCGTTGCATTAAATTTTTGATTCGTATACTTTTATTTCAACAAATACTTTTTCCGGATTCATCTCTTCTTCACCACTTGTTCAAAATACCAATCATACAGCCTTCAACCCGTCCATCGCTTCAGCATCACCTCAGGCACCCGGTATATCTCCTGATTGGGCTGTACCGGCAGCCACCAGTCACTCTCCCGAACTCTTCTCCAGGGGAATGCCAAACACCCGGCGTGCCGGGGCTAAAAAGACCAGAAACAGGATGGAGGTAAGCGACAGCTCGTGCAGCTCACCTTCTCGCAACAAGCCGATCGACAGCACGATGGCATTCTGTGCCAGCAGAGCAATCACATGATGCAGCCGGGGCAGGGGCAGTCCAAACCCGGTGACCAGTCGCCGCACCCATGCCATCTTCCATACCAGCAATGGCATCACCAAAAAGTAAAATCCCAGACCGATAAACATCAGCTTGGAGAAAATCAGCTTATTGATATTAACTCCCCACAACTCCAGATTATGAAGGTTTGTTTCGCCCTGGTAGTTATACTGGCTGAAAAATTCGCCCGTCTCGCGGTTCAGAAGTCGTTGGCCCCAAGAGAGCTCCTCTCCGGCGCCAAAAATAAAAAGGAGAACCATCACAATACTCAACAGCAGCTGCTTCCGGTTTCCCGACCGAACAGCACGAAAGGCGCTGATTCCGAAGATCACAGCAGCTCCCAACAGAAAGATCGTGGTCAGATACTCAGCCAGTCCATCCTCTTTCACCACTTCATAAAAAACATCGTAACTCTGCATCCCAACCATCTTGGCATAGATGATTATGCCAAAAACCAGGAGGTAAACAAAGATATTTACCAGGGTTATAACCAACTTATTATTGCTCATAAGCATTCTCTCAACGAATAATTATTAATAAAAGAGTGTATTTTTGTGACAAAAGTAATCTATTTTGAACATCGGATGAGAAGAAACCTGTTAAAAATGGCTAATACCTGCCCCTTAATCTTCAGCAAAACGGACGTAAACTCTGCCGGATCCGTAATAACCGGTTTTGCCACAAATGTGACAGGTACTTTCATATCTGCGAATAACCGGGACCAGACAAGTCTGTTCCCAGAAATCGGGCTTTCACAAACCCGATACAATGCAATCGGTAACACAACACACAGAACGGTCCCTTCCATCCCCATAAATATAAAATTCATTTCATCATGTTAGCAAAGCAAATCATCCGTCTCCTCAAATACTTCCTGCTGTGGCTTTTCTTTTTCATCGCTGTTAAAGCCCTTTTTCTGCTATACAATTTCAGCACTGCCCGTGAGCTGACGACCATGGAGGTGTGGGGAATTTTCCGGCACGGACTGATCATGGATATCTCCACAGCATCCTATTTGCTGCTCTTCCCCGCCCTGCTTTTCGCTTTCCGGATCATCATTCCGGCCCGGGTAATCAATTGGATTGTCTATCTCTATACTGTTCTGATCCTCTTTTCCGTCTCCATGCTGCAAGCCCTTGACCTGGGTCTCTTCCCCCACTGGGGCACGCGACTGTCGGTTGCCTTCATCGGCTACCTCAACGATCCGGTTTCGCTGAAAGCTACAGTAACTGTCAGCGACCTTCTGTGGGCTTTTCTCCTGATCGTTTTGCTGACAGCCGGATTTCTGTTTCTCTACCGGAAGATCTTCCCTGCCGGCATCGCTCCGGAAGGCAGAAACCGGTGGTACCTGCCACCGTTGCATCTGTTACTTGCGGCAACACTCATCATTCCCATCCGCGGGGGGTTCGATACCTCGCCGCTCAACCACAGCTCGGTGGCATTCAGCTCCAAACTCTTCGTTAACCAGGCAGCCACCAACTTTCTGTGGAACTTTTTCAAATCTTTTCTGAAAAGAGATCTGCTTACCAATCCATGTACTTACTTCCCCAAGGCAGAGAGTGAGGTTCTTTTTGCTGAATTCATGCAGCATGATACTGCTGCGGCACAGCCAAAGCTGATCCAACTCCAACCGGGGAGAATGCCGAACGTCGTTCTGGTCATTTTGGAGAGTATTCCCAATAAAGCGATTGCCTCCCTGGGGGGCCTGAAAGGAGTTACTCCCAACCTGGATGAGCTGATCGAAAGCAGCACCGTGTTCACCCATTTTCATGCCTCGGGAAACCGCTCCGACCGGGGAATGACAGCCCTGCTGGCTGGCTACCCTTCCCTCTTGGGCACCTCCATTGTTCTTCATCCGGAGAAGATGCGCTCACTCCCCCTCCTGCCCCAGTATTTCAACCGACACGGATACCACACCTCCTTCTATTACGGTGGCGACATCAACTTCTACAACCTCCGCACCCTGGTGCTTCAGTCGGAGTACAGGGAGATTATCAGCAAAGAACATTTTCCGGCAGAGCTCGGAAGGATGACCAAATGGGGCGTGCCCGACGGTTACCTGTTTGAGCGGGCAGCAAACGATCTTCAACAATTGACAGCGCCCTTTATGCAAACCATATACACTCTTAGCAGTCACCACCCTTTCGATGTGCCCTTCTCAAAAATTCCAGGCAAAAGCCAGGAGGCAATGTTCCTCAATTCTATAGCCTATACCGACAGCTGCCTGGGAGTATTTGTCCGGCAACTGCAAAAATCACCCCTGTGGGACAATACCCTGCTCCTGGTCACCTCCGACCATGGAGCGTTGGAGCCGGGATCTACAACTATCACCCACCCAGCAACCTACCGGATCCCACTGATCTGGGCCGGGGGTGTTATTGACTCCATACAGAGAATCAATGCCATCACCCAACAGATCGATCTGGGTACGACCCTCATCCATCAACTTGGCTGGAAAAGCGATGACACTCCATTTGCCCGCGACTTCTTCTCAAAAAAACCTTATGCACTCTACATGCATAACGAAGGATGGGGCTACGTCACTCCGGAGGGTGTGGCACTTTTTAACCAGACAACCAACAGATTCACCGAAACACCCGCGGGCAACTACCCGGAACTGAACTACCCGAAAGCCTACTTGCAGGTACTGCATGAAGATTTTGTTACACGATAAAAACTGTTTGAAACTCAAACAGCTTTTGAATCGAAAAAAATACATCATGAAATAATAAATCATTATTCTCACATTTTCTCTATTTCTGATGTGCATCAACTTATTTTTTATGTATATTTGTTTATATAGATAAAAGCCTGACGAACCTGTTGATTAAAACATCTATTTATCTTAATCATGAATTTGAATAGAACTGAACCAAAATCAAGAAAAAAAATCGCTATTCTTATCGAGTCTGATTTTTACGAAAACGAGATTTTTTACTACAAGTACCGATTTGCAGAAGAAGGTTACGAACTGCATTTTTTATCGCGCCTTTGGGGGCAGGAGCGACTTACCTTTTTTGGGCACGAATATAAGGCACCCATGGAATGTTGGGAAAGCTTTGAGAATATGAACGAACAAGAACTCAACACGTATTCCGCAATAATTATCCCCTCGGGAATGGTGGCTGACCGCCTGCGCTATACTGAAGACATTAACCAATTGCCTCCTGCTGTTGAGTTTATGAAACGAGCCTTTGCTCAATAAAACATTATTAAAGGAATTATTTGTCACGGCCTTTGGTTGCTTGCACCTGCAACCGAACTCATAAAAGGCCGCAAGCTGGTTTGCCACAACAACCTGCTGGGTGATGCAAAAGCCTATGGCGCTGTTTATGTAAACAACGATGTAGTGATTGACAACGACCTGATTACTGCCCGCTCAGGCGATTATGCACATTTGCTTGCAAAAGAGATAATCAAACAATTAAATAAGTAACTAAATAAACATATCATGTTCATATTCAGCAAAAATGTCAAGAAAATTGACATGGGAGCCGGTGTTGTACGCCAGGATTTAGCCAATGGCAACAATTTAAATGTTTTGCACTGGAACATGTCCAACGGAAGTGAAGTAGCTATGCATACCCACAGTCAGGAACAATTCGGACTGGTAATTAAAGGTGGATTTGAAATGATCATCGGCGATGAAAAAAAAATACTCTCAGCCGGCGATGCCTATGTAGTTCCACCTGATGTTCCCCATTCGTTTGTTGCCATTGGCGAAACAGAAGCCATTGATGTATTTAGCCCTCGTAAAGAGGATTTTCCATGGAAAAAATAATGAAACCCACTAAAAATAAAAAGTAATGGCAAAAAAAGTATTAATGATTGCAACGAATTATGGAACATGGGGTGAAGAACTTCAGGCGCCATGGGATGCTTGTAAAAAAGCAGGTTTTGAAATTACTTTAGCAACACCTAAAGGTTTAAAACCATTACCATTAACAATAAGTGTTGATCCTGATTTTTTTGATCCGATTATTAAAGCTCACACGAACCCTAAACCTGTTTGCGACCGCATTAAAGAATTGGTCGATTCAGATGAATGGGCACATCCTGTTAAATTTGAGGATGCTACAATGGAAGGTTACGATGCAATTGTGTTAACCGGAGGCTTGGGAGCGATGATCGATATGTGCAATTGCTGGGAACTGCATCGTCTGATCATGGAAGCCTACAAGGGTGGAAAAATTGTGGCAGCTTTATGCTATGCTGTAAGCACACTTGTTTTCCTTCGTGACCCCGAAAACGACTACAAATCCATTATCTATGGCAAAAAAATAACCGCTCATCCACGTGCCTGGGACTTTTATGGGCCGGGAATGGACGCTTCATACGAACTCTATGGGGCTACAACTGTGAATAAAGGCACCGATGTACACACCCCCGGTTTCTTATGGCCTGTTGAAGATCTTGTTCGTGATGCTGTAGGGCCGGACGGAGCCTGTATTGCACGCATAAATGCTAATCGTGATGATCCTCAGGTATATTACGATCATCCGTTTATAACAGGAACTTCCGTTGAATCCTCGATAGCCTACGGAGATAAGGTTGTGGAAGTATTAAATAAAATTAAATAAGTTATGGCTAAAAAGATTTTAATGGCTGCCACCAATTTTGGTGTTTGGGCCGAAGAATTGCAAGCTCCATGGGATGTTTGCCGAAAAGCTGGTTTTGATGTTACCTTAGCTACTCCGCAAGGTAAAAAACCCTTACCACTTAAAATTAGTGTTGATCCCGATTTTATTGACCCAATGCTGGATGCAATACCGGGAGCAAATCCTAAAGTAAACCCAAAATTTGTTTGCGACCGAACCAAAGAATTGGTTATGGGCGATGAATGGGCTCATCCCATTAAACTTTCAGAAGCAAAAATGTCGGATTACGATGCAATTGTTGGGACCGGTGGATTGGGTGCCATGATGGACTTAGCTCCTAACAAGTATTTCAAAAAGCTTATTATGGAAGCTTACAATACCAACAAACTTATTGCTACGCTATGTTATGCAACCGCAGCTTTAATCTGGACCCGTAACCCCTATGATGCATACAATAGTATTATTAAAGGCAAAAAAGTGGCTTGCCACCCCAGGGCCTGGGATTTTGAAGACGACGTAACGCTTGAACTGTGGGGCGCTACCGAAGACAACAAAGGAACCGATGCCGTATATGCAGGTTTCTTATATCCACTCGAGGATATTGCCCGGGATGCAGTTGGCCCTGGTGGACTTTGTATTGGCGACCCCGATGCTACCCGCGACAATCCAAGAGTTATGTTCGACTGGCCTTTTATTACAGGCAATTCTGTTGAATCATCGATTGCTTTTGGTGAAAAAATTGTAGAAGTATTAAATGCAATGTAAAACATATAAGAGAAGCAAGTATGTAACTTGCTTCTCTTTTTACATCCTAAAATTATCATCCTATGCCTGCAATAACCATACAAAGTCTCGAACTTCGCGACAATCAAAAAAAAGAAATTGCAGAAAAGTTTATTCAAATTTTTTCTGAAGTTTCAAATGTTCCCAAAGACAGAATCTATCTTTTTTTTGACGGATACACCCTTGATAATGTAGCCGCCGACGGAATTCTTTTTTCTGAACGTCCACCTAAATCTGCCCGGGGAAAATTTAACGAAAAAAAATAAAATTCCATACTATGGATGTTAATCAAACCATTGTAAAAATCCTTGAGGGTATTGGTGTTGACCACGTTTTTGGTGGCAGTGGACAGGTAAATGCGACCATGCTTTTATCGTTACGCGATTCAAAAAAAATTAAAACCGTAATTATCCGAAACGAGCAGGCAGCATCGTTTATGGCCTGCGGATATGCGATGTTTTCCGACAAATTGGGTGTTTGTTTTGCAACCGGTGGCCCCGGTGCTTTCAACCTTTTTTCGGGAATGGCTGTGGCATATTCCGATTCTTTACCGGTATTGGCTATCACCGGCTATACATCCAAAAATCAACGGGGCAAAGGTGCCTTGAACGAATCAACCGGGTTAAGCCGTACCCCCGATTCGCATGCAATGTTTTCTGCCACTACCAAAAAATCGTTCATTATTGAAACCCCCAACGATACCTGCGACATACTGGAAGAAGCCATCAATATTGCATTTAACGGCCGGCCCGGCCCGGTTCATATCCATGTACCCAAGGATATCACCGTGGCACAGGTAACAAATTATCGTCCGGTAAAAATTAAAAGCGAAGAAATTAACCCTTCCCCCGAACACATCGATCAAACAGTTAGTCTTTTAAGCGAAGCGCTTAATCAGAATAAAAAAATTTTAGCAATAATTGGATATGGTGCAATCAGGAGTTATGCCAAAGACGAACTCCTTAAACTAATCGATACGTACCAAATTCCATTTACACACACGATGGATGCCAAAGGATTTTTGCCCGAAAACCACCCTTTGTGTCTGGGAATCTACGGATCATCGGGCGATGAAGCAGCAAACCGGTATTTTTCGGAGGCTGAGCTAGTTGTGGCAATGGGCAACTCCTTTGCGCAAAATGCCACCTTTGGATTCAGGACCGACCTCTTTAATGGTAAAAAATTAATCCATATAAACATTGATCCCGCCGAGATAGGAAAAGTTTATAAAGCCGATATTGGAGTCTTTAGCAACATAAAACCAGCATTACAACAAATAATTAGAAAGCTTGAGTCATTAAAAGTTTCTTCCTTATCGCATGAGTTGCCCAAAGGTCGTTTTTATGATTTGGAGCCTGTTCCTCAAATAGCATCCGGGAAAATTCATCCCGGCGACATGGTACGGATTTTATCCGACAACCTGCCCGACAATGCTATTGTTATGGGCGATGCCGGCTCACACATGCTTTGGTTAAACTGCTACCTCAAGCTCAGCGGAAATCAACGCTATCAAAATCCCGGCTCATTTGGCCCCATGGCCAGCCATACCAACGGCTGCCTTGGTGTAAAATGTGCCAATCCCGATAAGGTTGTAATCTCAGGTTCAGGTGATGGGTGTTATCAAATGGCCGGCTTCGAATTAATGACTGCAGTACAGTATAATATTCCGGTGGTTTGGATCATTTTCAACAACGGAGAATTTAATGTCATCAAAAAGTTTTTGCTCAATATGATGAACGATCAGGCTTTTATGCAATTCAACAATCCTGATTTTGTAAAATATGCCGAAGCCTGTGGCGCAACTGGATACCGGGTTGAACGATTAAAGAACTTTGCTCCTGCCCTGCAAAAAGCCATTGCGTTGAATAAACCGGTACTGATAGATGTGGTTGTTGATGGCGATGTTTACCCGCCATTTGCCTTAGGAAAAGTATGAAATAAACAGTAAATACAACTGATCTTTAGATTTATAGGACAATAAAATGGAAAAAGATAACATACCTGTTCGCGATGCAATCAATTCAGTACCCAATAACACCTTTATTGGACGATTGAGAAATTGCACCCAACTGATTTTTGATTTGCCTACCGAAGCTCAGTGGGAATATGCATGCCGGGGAGGTACATCATCAGCTTTCAGTAACAACACCGAATGTTCGAGCGATATAAAAGACGATAATTTTATCGAAAAAAATCTGGAACCAATAGCGTTTTATGGTGGCAACTGGAATTGGAAGGGAGAAGAAACGGAAAAAAGCCGAGAGGTGGGGAGCAAAATGCCAAATCCATACGGATTATACGACATGCATGGTCAAATCTGGGAATTTTGCCTGGACTGGTATGGCGATTATCGTACAGACGACAAAGTAAATCCGATTGGAGCATTAAAAGGTAATCGTCGTGTTTCGCGAGGTGGAAGCTGGCATGCATGGCCTGCTCTGTGCCGAAGTGCTAATCGACATTTTGAAAGAGGAAAGTTTTTAGGACAAGGATTTAGAATTGTATGCCTAAATTCTGAAAATATTCCTGAAAATGCAGATTATATTGTTGTTGATTTAAAAAACAATTCATCCAAATTTACGGTAGAATACACCAGCTCAATACCTAATATTTCGGAAAACAAAGAACTGAAAAAATCAAAAATTGTATTAAAAAGAATCAAAGCCGGATCCTTTATCATGGGATCGCCTATAACAGAAACTGGACGTGATAACGATGAATCCCAACGAGAAGTAAGCATTACCGACGATTTTTTTATTGGTATTTTTCACGTTACCCAAAGCCAATGGGAAAGGGTCATGGGTATTAATCCAAGCACCAACAAAAAAGATTGTTATCCGGTTGAAACGGTTAGCTGGCAGGAAGTACGTGGTGGTTTTTGGCCTGTGAAACCCGGAGCCGAAGATTTAAAACAATCAACGTTTTGTGGCAAATTACAAAAACGAACAGGATTACATTTCAACCTTCCATCAGAAGCACGCTGGGAATACGCTTGCAGAGCCGGAACAACTACTGCTTATAACAATGGGAAAGAATGCTTAACAAATGAAACCGGAGAAAATGTAACGGATGAAAATCTGGAACCCATCGCCTTTTATAGTGGGAACTGGAACTGGGAACTGGAAACCAAAGATTGTTCTCTTCGAGCGGTAGGGAAAAAAGAACCCAACAAATGGCAGCTGTACGATATGCTTGGAATGGCTTGGGAATACTGCCTCGACTGGTATGGGCCATATACAGATGAAAAAGTTGATCCAATAGGAAATAAATCAGGTGAAAAAAGAATTTGCCGGGGTGGAAACTGGCACGCATGGCCTGCAATTTGCCGCTCAGCTAAACGACAGAAGGCACGGGGTGCATTTGGAGGACAAAGTTTACGTATTATTTGCGAAACAGATCTTATTCCGGAAACAGCTCAGTGTTTAATTGTTGACCTGGAGAATATAGATGCAGAAGAACAGATTCCTGTTAAATTTCTGGATAGTGTACCCGATGATCTTTCATCAAATAATTTGTACAAAACAAAACTCTTGTTGCTCAGAAGAATACCTGCCGGAAAATTTGTTATGGGAAGTTCTGAAAATGAATTAGCACACTTTAACGATGAAATACTCCACGAAGTAACACTCACCAAAGACTTTTTTATTTGTCCGTTTTTAATAACACAAAGTCAATGGGAAATTGTTATGGGCTACAACAACAGCATTACCAAACATCCATTCTTGCCTGCCGACAATATGAACTGGGAAGAATGCTGCCCTGATCATAAAACATAATAAAATCACAACCATGAAAGAACTTAATAAAACAGATCGATTATTCCAAAAATTCAGAATTACAGGTGGTTTTGCCGAGTATTTTTATGAAAACCGTGGAGCTGTATGCATAAATAAGAAATGGGCTTACATCGACCAAAATGGAGAAATTGTAATTCAACCCGAATTTGAAGCTGCAAAAATATTTTGTGAAAATTCAGCTGCAGTTATGAAAAACGGCAAATGGGGCTGGATAGATAGCTATGGAAAAAAACGAATCGATTTTCAATACGAAAAAGTCCTTGGTTTTTCAGAAGCCAGAGCCGCTGTATATCGAAACAACAAAGCTGGAGTAATTGACAATCAAGGCGAATTGATTGTTCCCTTTGAATTTGACGAAATAGGTGTTTTTAACGAGGGACTGGCTCCTGTCAAAAAAGGCGAATTATGGGGCTTCATTAATAAAATCGGCGAGCTGGTTATTGATATTAAATGGAACCGGCCTAAAATTTTGTCGGATATGTTGTATTACATGTCCTTTACCGAAGGACTTGCCGCTGTGCAGGTTAACGGGAAATGGGGTTTCATTAATAAAAACAGCGAAATGGTCGTTGAACCTGTGTATGACAGTGTTTATCCATTTTCGGAAGGACTTGCAGCTGTTTGCAACGACATGAAATTTGGATTCATCGATAAAACGGGCAAAGAAGTTATTCCACTGAATTTATTTGCAGGTCTGCTTTTTTCTGAAGGTCTGGGCGGTTTTATTGGTTCAAATATGAAATGGGGGTTTTTAAATTCGTCGGGCAAAGTGGTAATTGAACCATTATACGAGCAGGTACACCCGTTTGGCAGCGGTATTGCCAGTGCAAAAATAAACAACAAATGGGGCTATCTCGATACAAACGGTAAATTTCTCATCGAGCCAAAATACGATATGTCTTTCGGTGTTTTCAACAATGTCACCTGCGCTATATTCAATGGCAAAAGACAATACATGACAGGTAATGGGAAAATCTTATTTATTGAACCCTAAAATTGAAAATATGTTAAATCAACATCTTGAAAAAAGACTAAAACTACTGGGCGGATTGCCTTATTTCAATTATAATGGGTTGGCTCCAATAGTACAAAATAATAAATGGGGGTTTATAACTCCTGACAGTAAATTTGCTATCAAACCGACATTTGATAAAGTTTTCTTTTTTACTGAACAATTGGCTGCAGTAATGAATAATGGCAAATGGGGATTTATCAATCCTGATGGAACACCAATAATCGAACCCCAGTTTATCGATTCGCAAATGTTTTTTGAAGGGCTTGCCGGGGTAAAAGACAGAAACAACCAAAAATGGGGCTTTATTAATCCTGAAGGGCAATTCCAAATTGAACCGATGTATGATATGGTTACCGGCTTTAGCGAAGGATTTGCTTCGGCAAAATCTGGTGAATACTGGCAAATTATTGACAAAACAGGGCATAAACTGACAAATGAAAAATTTGAAGATTTAAGTGTTTTTGCAGAAGGTTTTTGCTTTTATAAAAAAAACAACTTATGGGGAGTACTTGATAAAACTGGTTCTTCGGTAATTAAGCCTATCTATAAAGATTTTAAAGAACAAACAAAACTGTTTTATTTCTTTTGCGAAAACTCTGCTCCGGTATGCCTTGATGGGATGTGGGGATTTATTGGCCACGACGGCAACTGGTTGGTTAAGCCTCATTACACCATGGCAAATGTATATTCTGAAGGATTTGCCGGAGTAGTAAAGAATGGTTTGTGGGGATTTATTGATAAAAAAGGGAAAACAGTTATTGATTATCAGTTTGATTCTGTTTTGGTTTTTACTGAAGGTTTGTGCGGCTTTTCAAAAAATAAAAAATGGGGATACATCGATCGTACAGGTGAAATAGTTATCGATGCCATTTATGATATGGCATTGGGATTCTCGGGGAGCATTGCATATACACTGAAAGACAATGTCATAGGATTTATTGATAAACAAGGAAAATATATTTGGAAAAACCGCAAATCATCTACATAATGAGTGCAAAATTCAAATTTCCCGATACCGGAATCTATCGCTGCTTTGACGAAGCAGGAAAAATTATTTATCCAGATCAACACCACTTTCTGGCACAACAAGACGGAAAAAATGCACTGCATCCGTTAAGCTATACATTCGTTACAAATAATAATGCGAAAACATCAGACAACATTTCAGTAAAATGTGTGAAAGACAATAATACAGGACTTATCTGGGAGATAAAATCAACAAATCAAGCTGATGTTAATTTCGTTGAAAAAAAATATACGCACCATGAAGCTGAGACCGACTATATCAACAATTTGAACAAAGAAAAATATGGAGGATTCAATGACTGGCGCTTGCCTAATAAAGACGAACTCCGTTCAATTATTGATTATGGTAGAATGAATCCTGCTATCAATACTGAATACTTTCAAAATATTAAAATTGGCCTGTATTGGTGTGCCGAAACCTACCAAATGCAAGATTGCATGGGATGGGGAATTTTTACCGGATATGGAAGCGCTACGGCTATAAGCAAACAAGTGAAGCAATATGCCATTGCAGTTAGAGCCGGTTACAACAATGATTTTGGAAATTGTAACAGCTCGCGTTTTGTGGATAATGGAGACGGAACAGTTACCGATAAAACTACCGGGTTAATGTGGCAGCAGGGCGATAACCCCCGGATGAACTGGTTCGAAACACTGAAATATTGCCAGAACCTAATACTCGCAGGTTACTCCGATTGGAGATTACCAAATATCAAAGAGCTGAATACTATTTTAAACCTGAACAGAAACGACGGCTGGTGGTATTATAAAGATTTTTTCCCAATTGATAATCTCATACCTCCATTGCTTCATTATTTTTCATCCAGCTTGTTCAATGGCGATTTTGTTTGGGTAACAAACTTTAATTACGGATATGACGGATATTACGCAGGCAAAATGTCGCCACTATTGTCAAGAGCTGTTAGGAATGTTGAAGAAAGACCTGTCGCTCAAATTTTCAAACTCCCCGACACCGGCCAAACAAAATGCTTCGATAATAATGGCAATATCTTGAAATCTACCAAAAATACTTTGTTCGAAGGACAAAACGGCGACTTTGTCATCCATCCAGTTTCATACAAAAAAATCGCTAACGGAGGCATCGAACTGGATGATAACACATTAAGTAATAAAAATTGGCTGATGACTAAAGATGTCAATACCGGCCTGATGTGGGAAATAAAATCAAACGATAAAGAAGCTTTAAACCCCGTCAATGAATTATATAATCTCAAAGAAGCTTATGAACATATCCATAAACTAAACAAATACAACTATGGTGGTTTTTCAGACTGGCGAATGCCTAATCGCGAAGAACTGCGCTCCATTGTTTTGTATAACGATGATATTCCGGCAATAAATACGGAATTCTTCCCCGAAACTCAAACAGATTTTTATTGGTCAGACAATAAATACGCGCAGAATAAAAACATGCAATGGGGTATATACTTTGGTTATGGCTGCAGTATTTGTTACTCAAGTCATAAATTTTATTATGTAAGATCTGTTCGCGGCGGTTATAATCCAGTCTTCAGAAATCCTTCTCAAAATAACTATACGATTCATAGCGAAGGAATCGTAACGGACAAGAATACCGGATTAATGTGGATGAGAGATGATCCCGGAGAAATGTCTTTGACTGATGCATTAAATTTCTGTAAAAAGCTTAAACTGGGAGGATATAAAGACTGGAGGCTTCCATCAATGAAGGAGTTAGCAAGCATTGTAGATCTGTCTTTCCCGAATGGGAACTGGTTCAATAAAGAGATATTTCCAACTATCCAAACTAAACCCCTGGGATTTTACTGGTCAGCCACAACCTATCAGGGCACATTTGGTTGGGGAGTGAATTTCCAGTTCGGGTACGATGGGTATTATGCTGATAAAAAAAATGGGAAGTATTGTTTCAAACCGGTTAGAAATTTATACTAAATATTTATATGATGATTAAAAATAGCATTTTTATAACTGTTTTTCTTCTTTTTGCTCCGGTTCTGTTATTTTCTCAGAAAGTAACCGACTCGTTCAATACGATAGAAGTGAATACTCCAGTATCGATATCTTATTTGGGTGATTATTTGTTCTCAAAACCCGGAGTGAATTTAACCATAGAAAACACAATCAGGCAAACAATTCTTACAAAGAAATCATCCAAAATTGTTACCCGATCTGTGTACGTTCCGATAAACCTGGGTTGGTATTATCATAAAGGATACAATTCTGCAATAATGCTTTCATCGGGCATAGGTTGCAGAACCTTAAGAAGTACAGGCCTGTTTTATGGAAGTGCCCTTAATCTTGGAGTTATGAGAACCTTCATCAATGGGCCTACTTATGTTGTTAATGGTGAAGATATTAGTACAGTCACAGGCGGATATTTTTATGGAAATATAATGGCATCTTTTGAAACGGGTTGGGATCTTTCAAAGTGCCGCAAATCTTTACCTGTAAGTACTTTTGTTAAACTAAATGCATTGATACAGTTTCCTTATAACAGTGGAATCTTATTTCATATAATGCCTGAGATTGGACTCCGGTATGCAATTCCACTTAAGGATAAAACAAAACAATATTATAAATCTAAAACTCAAAAAATATGAAGACGAAAATAAATGGATTCCTATTCATCATTCTTTTGTTACTGGTATCTTGCTCAAAAGAAATTGATGATCTTTCAATTGATGCTTATGATGAGTTTGCTGTGCGCAGTGACGGGAATGATATGTTGGTGAAAGTAGTTGGTAACACGGAATCAAAAATCATTATTTTATTCGTCCACGGTGGCCCGGGTGAAGGGAGCTGGATATTCAGCAAGTACGCCGAACAAATAAAGAAAAAATACGCATTAGCCTTATGGGATCAGGCTAACAGCGGTTCAACACAGGGAAATAATAGCGGAGATTGTACCGTACAACGTTACATTGACGATTTGGGGAAAGTAGTTAAGGTTCTGAAACACAGATATGGTGATGAACATGAGTTCTATCTTATGGGGCATAGTTGTGGTGGCGGGTTCTCAGTTGGTTACCTGGGAACAGGGAGTAACCAAAATGATTTCAAGGGATTTATAAATGTGGCAGGAGCTCACAAACTGAAAGCAGTCAAAGATTATCAGCTTATCGAATTACCCCAAAGAGTCGCCATTGAAATAGCAAAAGGGAACACGGCTAAAGAATTGCAGACTGCCCTTGATTTCTGCAATGATCATAAAGAAATAAAAACTGTTGAAGAATTTTCAGAACTAAGCCTTGTCTGTGCAGGAGTTACTGATAAAATAGATAGTGTTCATGTCTATTCACTTATCGAAGCTTCAACATTCCTGGGTGATTATTCTTTCTTCAGCTATTTGTCGAACTGGTCATCTCTTTGGAAGAAAGAAGATTTTATCCGGGAGATATTCTGGGAAACAGATTTTACTGATAAAGTTCCTAATATTACTATTCCAACGTTGGTTATTTGGGGGAAATTTGATATCAATCTTTCGAAACAACTAATGGCTGATGAATATATGAATCTGGTGGGATCGACAGATAAAAAGCTGGTGCTATGTGAACATTCCGGGCACTATTCTTTCGCAAATGAACCCGATGTTTTCTTTCATGCCGTAGATGATTTTATACAAAGAACTAAATAATAAAAACCATGGATTTAAATTTCACCTTTTCAGACACCATTGCGGGATACGTTATCGATTTTAATCTGAGGGAACGTACTTTTAAATTAAAAACGTCTGACAACAGAGAGTTTAATGCTTACCTGGCCGACTCATGTTTTGCCCGCTATGCCCGGAATCTGAATGAAGGGTATCAGGATGCAACCGGTGACCTACATAAATTGTTGGCTTTACCCAGGCAGATGGTTTTTGCGTACGGTACTTTTTACCCGGGAAGTGAATCACACGAAGGAGTATTCCAGACACAGTGGCTGGTTTTCCCCGGGAATGGCCCGGGAATATACAGGCACGAAGAACCCGACTGGTGGATCAACCAGATCGATTCTATAGGTCACA
>Ga0172382_10000822_pt1 | contig 57569 bp, 57 predicted proteins | sample Leawel138RmetaG_FD_122245 | JGI IMG/M metagenome (GOLD analysis project Ga0172382, IMG submission 122245) | Leachate microbial communities from a municipal landfill in Southern Ontario, Canada - Leachate well 138R metaG | ecosystem: Engineered > Solid waste > Landfill > Unclassified | place...
CCAGGCCTTGGTTATCCTCGCCAGAAAGCTGGCCCGCATCGCCTTCGCCTTACTCAAGAACCAAGCCGACTATCGGCCAAAATCACTTCAGGAGGCTTGTCCGCAGACATAGAATCTCCTACCTGTGGCAGGGCCGTAGGAGCGGATCGCATCCGCGCTGCAGCGCCGGGACGGCCACGCCGGTCGCGAATACGATCCGCTCCTACCTGTGGCGGGGTCGTAGGAGCGGATCGTATCCGCGATACAGCGCTTGTCCGGGGCACCGTTCAGTGCAGCTTGATCTGCGGATTCACCGCCCGGCGCAGGAAGTGGGCCAGGGTGAGCAGGGCGGTGCGGATCCAGCCGTGCAGGGCCACCTGGTGCATCTTGTACAACGACAGGTACACCATGCGGGCAATGAAGCCGGTGACCATCAGGCTGCCGGTGAGGCCGCCCATCAGGCTGCCCACGGTGCTGTACTTGCCCAGTGTCACCAGGGAGCCATAGTCGGTGTAACGGTAGGCGGGCAGGGCCTTGCCCCGGAGCCGGCGCAGGATGGATTTCGCCACCAGGGAGGCCATCTGGTGGGCGGCCTGGGCGCGCGGCGGTACCGTGTCTCCGGTGTCGTTCATGGCGCAGGCGGCGCAGTCGCCGATGGCATAGATGTTGTCGTCGCGCGTGGTCTGCAGGGTGGGGCGCACCACCAGCTGGTGGATGCGGTTGGTCTCCAGGCCGGCGATGTCCTGCAGGAAATCCGGCGCCTTGATGCCGGCGGCCCACACCCTGAATGCCGCCGGGATGAAGTGGCCGGTGGCGGTGCGGATGCCCTCATGGGTCACCTCCACCACCCGCTCGTTGGTGTGCACCACCACGCCGAGGCGCGCCAGGTCGGCGGTCGCGGCGGCAGAGAGCCTGGGCGGCAGCGCCGGCAGGATGCGCGGCGAGGCCTCGATGACGTGCAGCTTGATGTGACGCTCCGGGTCGATGGTATCGAGGCCGAAGGCGGAGAGCTGGCGCGTGACGTGGTGCAGCTGCGCCGCCAGCTCCACACCGGTGGCGCCGGCGCCGACGATGGCGACGTCGAGCTGGCCGGGCCGCACCGGCGCGCCCTGGGTGTGGGCGCGCAGCATGCAGTCGAGCAGGCGGCGCTGGAAGCGCTCGGCCTGGGCGGTGGTGTCGAGGAACAGGCAGTGTTCCTTTACGCCGGGGATGCCGAAGTCGTTGGACAGCGAGCCGACGGCGATGACCAGGGTGTCATAGCGGAAACGCCGCTCCGGCACGATCTCGTTGCCCTCCTCGTTGCGCGTGGCGGCGAGCAGGACCTCCTGCCGCTCGCGATCCAGCCCCACCATGCGGCCGAGGCGGAAACGGAAGTGATGCCAGCGCGCCTGCGCCAGGTATTCCAGCTCGTCCTCATGGGAGTCGAGGGTGCCGGCCGCCACTTCGTGCAGCAGCGGCTTCCACACATGGGTGCGGCTGGTGTCGATGAGGGTGATGTCGGCCTTCTTGCGCCGGCCCAGTTTGTCGCCCAGCGCCGTCACCAGTTCCAGACCGCCGGCGCCGCCGCCGACCACGATGATTTGATGTCGTTCGCTCATGGTTTGTACCATCGTTGTTATTGGCGCAAGGGTACACCCCGCAACCGGCGGCTGCCTACTGACCGCCGGGGCGGGACACGAGGAGGATTCATGGGGCGATATGCCGTGGCGTGGCTGGTGATGCTGCTGCTGGCGGTGGCCAATGGCAGCGTGCGCGATTTTACCTATGGCCGCTGGCTGCCCGCATTGCCGGCCCAGCAGGTGTCCACGCTCAGCGCGGCGGTGCTGCTCGGTGCCGTGATCGGCTGGGTGGCGCGGCGTTGGCCGTTCGGTTCCGCGCGGCAGGCCTGGCGGGTCGGCATCGCCTGGATGGCGGCCACGGTGGCCTTCGAGTTCCTGTTCTTTCACTACGGCGCCGGCCATCCCTGGGCGGAGCTGTGGGCCAATTACGATCTGTCGCGCGGGCGGCTGTGGCCCCTGCTGCTGGTGTGGCTTGCCGTCGCGCCGTATCTGTTTTACCGCCTCAACCGGCGGCGCTAGGGCGGGCCAGCGGGTCGCGGCGATAGAACAGGCACAGTTGCTCATACACCGCGGGATAGGCGGCGTGCAGCTGCGCCGGGGTTTCGAAGAAGGCCTCGCTGGCCACGGCGAAAAACTCTTCCGGCGCATCGGCGGCGTAGGGATCCAGCGGCGTATCGAGTCCGGTCTCGTCGCGCCGCACCATGTCCGCGTAGGCGGCGCTGAAGGCGGCATTCCAGTCGGCGTTGCTCATGCCGCGTTGCAGCGGCGGGTGGCCGTTGGCGTCGCCGTTCAGCATGTCCAGCTTGTGGGCAAGTTCGTGGATGACGAGATTGAACCCGCTGCCCTGGCCGCTGGCCTCGATCTCCTGCCAGGCCAGCACCACCGGTCCCTGCAGCCAGGACTCGCCGTCCAGGATGCGCCGCTCGCGGTGCATGACGCCGAACTCGTCCTCCCATTCGTGCTCCTGCACGAAGGTGTCCGGGTAGACGACGATTTCGTGCCAGTTGTCGTACCAGTCGAGGTCGAGCCCGAGCAGGGGCAGGGCCGCGAGGGCGGCGATGTGCACGCGCATGGCGGCATCGGGCTCGCTGCCGCCGGCGCCGCTGATGGTCTTGACGGCGAGCAGCAGGGTGGCCTGTTCGCGCAGGCGCGCCTGCTCAGCGGACGTGAGGGCGGTAATGATGGGCAGGCGGCCGATTGCCGCCTGCCACAGGTCGTTGGGGATGGGGTGGCGCGCCAGCGTGCGCCGGCGGCGCCAGTCACGCAGGCTCCACATGACTGTATTCTGCCGCAGTAACGTAGGCCGGACATAGCGCAGCGGTGTCCGGCAAGCTGTGCCCGATACCGCTGCGCTTTATCGGGCCTACATGACTGCATTTTGCCGCAGAGACGCCGCGGGCGCAGAGAGTGATCATGACCCGTAGGCGTTGCGGGCCATGGCCGGAAAAATGTGGGAGCCCGGCTTGCCGGGCGATGGCGGCCCGTCCGGTGCCGCTTCGCCCGATGAATCGGACTCCCGCGGGGATCACGCTGCCTGGTCGCGCGGCTTGCGGTCGTTGCCTTCGTTGACCTTGAGCTGGCGACCGTGCAGTTCCTTGCCGTCCAGCGCCCTGATGGCGGCGAGGGCGCCGTTGGCCTCCATCTCCACGAAGCCGAAGCCGCGCGGCCGGCGCGTCATGCGATCGGTCATGATGCGCACCGAACGCACCACGCCGTACTGGCCGAACAGCTGTTCCAGCTCGTCTTTGGAGGCGCGGTAGGCCAGGTTGCCGACAAAGATGGAACGGGTTTCGCCGCTGTCCGCGGCGCGCACCGGCCCGGTCTCGAGGCGTACGCCGGCGAGAGTGACGGCGCTGAAGGCGCCCGCGGCAAGGCCCAGCGCGAACAGGGTGCTGCCACCGAGCTCGAGCGCCAGCAGGGGGAACAGGAGCAGGCCGACGACAGCCAGCACGATGGCCAGGATCAAGGCGGTGCCATAAGTGGCGGCAGGCGGAAAATGCAGCTTCATGGTGTTGGGTATCCTTTTTGTAGTGGTTATGGCAAAGACCGGCCAGGTCCGACGCGGGACAGGCAAGCACGGGAAGGTTGCGGTGTGCCGTTGTTGTGAGTATCCGGAGGGCACAGCCGCCGTGGCCGGGGCCGCGGCACCGGTGTGGTACGGTGGCGGCTCCCGGTCATTCTCCAATGATGACGCGCCGGATTCAACGAATCATTTGCGCTTGCGCAAGAAAAGCACCGGTCGTGCGGCCCGCGGTGGCGGGCAGTTATACTGGCCGCCTACACAGGACGGGACCATGAGTGAAAACAGGCAATTGCTGATGATCGTCGAGTTGGGCGGCTATCCCGATTTCACGCCGCTGTACCGCGCGCTCGGTTATGCGGTGGAGGTGGTGACCTCGGGGCGCAAGGCGATCAGCTATCTGAAGGCACACCGGCCCGCCGCGGTGGTGGCGGAGTTCAATTACATCCCGGATTTTCGTGACCGTACCGGTTGGCTGGAATCGGTGCTGGCCGCGCTGCAGCAGATGCCGGAGACGCGCATGGTGGTGTTCTACCAGCCGGCCGAGCAGGAGCAGTTCAACCGCCTGCGCCAGCGGTTTTCCAATTTCACCGCCCTGCCGCAGCCCGTCGACGCGGCGGCGCTGGAGGCGGCGCTGCGCTGATTCGGCTGCCTGGGCAGGGGCGAATCGTATTCGCGGTGGTGGCTCCGCCCGGCGGCGTTTCGCGGATGCCATCCGCTCCTGCGCGGAGCCGTGCCGTTGGTGTAGGAGCGCATCGTATTCGCGATGCGGTGGCTCCACACGGCAGCCGATGTCGGGAGCACACCGGTAACGCGACGATTCAGTCGCGCGGCAGCAGGGCGCGGCGCAGTTCGGCGCTGTTCTTGTGGATGCTGTGGCAGCGGCCGCAGGCGTAGGCGCCGAGGGTGCCGAGGGCCTCGTCGGTGCCCTTCTGGTTGTTCTGCTGCAGCTCGCCGTCCAGCTTGACCAGGGCCTGCTGGATGGCCGGGCCGAAGATGCGTTCGCGCGGCGCGTCGTCCTTGTGGCAGGCGCCGCAGCTGGTGGCGAGATCCTTCACGCCGGCGATGAAGGCGCTGCCGGCCTCCTGCGCCACGGCGTGGCGGCCATCCTCCTGGGCGATCTTCACGCGGTTCATCAGTGTACCGAGCCGTTCCATGTGCTGCGGATACGCCAGCTCTTCCATGGTGTCGCTGTTTTCCACCACCACGTCCTTGTAGTCCGGCATGCGGTAGATGAGGGTGACGATGGCGCGGTTTTCGTTGTGGCAGGAGCGGCAGGTGGTGCCAAGGCGGTTGAGGGCACTGTTGACGCCGCTGGCATCGCCCTGCTGTGCGGCGGCCATCAGCCTGTCGGCCTGCTCATGCTCGATCTCGTCCTTCCACTCCGGCACCATCTCGGCGAGGCGCTTGTAGTCCCTGACGAAGCGCTCGGCCCAGCGCGCGGCGCGCGGGTGGTCGCCGAGGGCGTTGTATTCGCTCACCGCCTGCATGGAGCGGCGCAGGGAGAACATGGTGTGCAGCCATACCTGGCGCTTGCTGGCCGGCGGATACCACTGTGCCAGGGAATCGGGCGGCAGCGGCAGGGTGTGCGCCTGTTCCTGTGCCAGGGCGGCGCCGCTCAGCAGGAATATCAGCAACAGAATTATGTTCAGTCTGGACATGGTGGCCTCCCTTGCGGTCCGCTTGCAGGAGCCGAATCCCCTCGGTGAATACGTTGGAGATGCCGCTGCGCAGCGGGCTCCTGCAATACAGGGTTTTAACTTGTCACTTGTATCATGCAACGTGTATCTGCCTCACCTGGGCAGATACACAATCATCGCCGCGCAGAACAGGGCGACCAGAATGACGTAGATGATGAAGCGGCGCTGGCGGCGCGGATTCTCGCCCTGCTGCTGGAAATGGGACGGGGCGCCGCAGTGAGGGCAGTCGGCGCTGGTCGCCGGCACGTCGCCGCCGCAATACAGGCACTTGACCGCATCCTGCCGGCTCACGGCACCTCCTCCTCGCTGAACTGGATGCCGATGCCCTGCTCCTCGATGCGCACCACCCGTGCCTTGACCAGCGGCGGCTCGCCGTCGCCCAGGGCCTGTTTCAGGCGCACGCACACCTCGCTGCCGACCTGCAGCGGCATGGACTGGTCGGCGCAGAGAAACAGGCCGGAATTGCTCAGATTGCCGCTTTGCAGGGTGAGGGCACCCAGTTCGGGGGTGATCAGCTCCACTTCCATCTGGATATTGAAGCGGGGATGGCGGCGCTGTTCGCGGCTCATGGTGCGTCCCCCGCGCCCAGCAGCTGCCGCACCATGTCGGGCTCCATGTCGAGGCCGGCCTCCCAGCCCGGATTGAGGGTCAGGCCGAGGCCGCTGCCCATCTTCTCCAGCACCCAGGTGAACTCCGCCAGCAGGCCGCCTTCGTAGCCGGGGTAGTCCTGCACGAAGCCCTTGGCCCGCTCCGGGCTGGTGAACAGCACGATGACCTCGAAGCCGGCGCCGCTGTCGAGGGTCAGTGGCACGGCGCTCTTGGAGGTCTGCAGGCCGCCGATGCCGTGCTTGTCCAGAATGGGCATGAAGACCTGCGCGCTGAGCAGGGCGTGCATGAATTCTTCTTCGCCCAGGCTGCCGTCCTGTGCGGCGAGCAGCTGGCTTTCCAGGTCGTTTTGCGGGATGAAGGTCTGTTCCATATCCGGATTCGTTTGGCTGATGACAGGGGCCGGGCCGTGGCCCGGAGTACCGGAAGGGTGGGGCATTGGCGTGCCGATGGCAAGTGCCGTACCGGCGGAAACGGGCCGGGCGGCCCGCGGGTCGCCGCCGTCTGCGACGCGGCGGGGCTCAGCCCGTCTGTGTCAGCAGCAGCTGCTTGGCGGACTCGTAGGCGGCGGCGGGGATGATCTGCTGCTCCAGCAGCTTGCGCAGGGAGCGCAGCTCGCCGGCGCGCAGGTCGGTGGGGCTCAGCCCCTTGTCGCGCACCAGGGTTTCGATGTCGGTGCGGAGGCCGGCGACAAAGGCATTGTAGCTGTCGTGCTCCGGCTGGTTGACCAGCAGCTCCACCAGCGGCACGGCGGCGTAGCGGCTGTCGAACACCAGCAGCTGGCGCCGGCTGCGCAGGAACTGGCTGACACAGATGATGGCCGCCGCCAGCAGCAGGCCGGTCAGCGGCAGCAACAACAGCGGGCTGGCGAGCCCCAGCAGCAGGGCCAGCAGGCTGGCCAGCAGGAGGGCGGCGGCAGCACCGGCTCCCCACAGCCAGCGCGGTTCGCTGGTGTGCACGGGGCGCGCTGCCGGGGCGAGTATGGCCAGGTCCATGGCGTAGTCACGCAGCGCCTGCTGGCCGGTGGTCTGCCGCACGCGCAGAAAGCGGTGATCGAATACCTCGAACAGGCGGACGCCCTTGGGGCCGTCGGTCTGATGCAGGCGTGCAGTGAGAGTTCTGGCCATGGCGCTACGGTTTGAGTGAGCTGTCTAGGTTAAGGACTGCGCGCGGCGAGTCCGTGCAGGCAGTCACAAATCGGGCGCTCACAGCTCCAGCGCAAGCAGGGGCACCTCCATCTCGCGCCGGCTGATGCCGCCATGCACACCGCGCTGGCGGAACGGCCTTTCGTTGGCGAGGCGATCGCGCAGCACGAAATTCTCCTGCATCAGCAGCACGTAATCGCCGACGCGCTGGTGCAGCTGCGGGTGTGCCGTGCCGCGGCCGAACCAGCCTTCACTGATCAACTGGGCGCTGGCCACGGCCGTGCACATGCCGGCCAGTTCGCTGCGTGCATAGGCGAGAAATTCCGCCTCGCGGCCCGGGCGCAGGTAGCAATAGACGCTGCGCGGCTCGCCGCACAGCGGCATCGCCAGCGTCCCGGCCAGGCGCGGATGGTCGGCCAGATGCAGGGTGTGCTGATCGTCGGTGTCGATGAAGCCGTGGTCGGCGCAGCCGAGCAGCAGGGCACCGCTGCCGCGCAGGGCGGCGCAGGCGGCGGCGAAGGCGCGGTCCAGGGCGAGGAAGTGCTCGCGCACCTGGCGCGAGGCGCTGCCGTGTTCATGGGCCAGGCTGTCCAGCTCGGTCCAGTAGGCATAGACATAGTGTGGGCGGCCATCGGCCAGCAGCGTGGTCAGCTGCATGAAAAAATCATCCATGCCATTGTAGCCGCACCGGCGGGCGCGCCCGCCGGTGGCGCGGCTGTAGGGGGAGTCGGCGATCCAGTTCGGGCTGAGCACGGTGGCCGGGACATCGATGCGGTCGTACAGCGGCGGCGCGCCGATGAACTGCGCCGGACTCCAGCCGGCGGTGTTGTACGCGGCGCCGCCGTGGCGCGGGGCAAAGGGCAGGATGGTGGCGACGCTGCCCAGCTCGCGCAGCCACATGTGCCAGCCGGTAATGGCGTGCTGCTGCGGCGCCACCCCGGTGGCCAGGGTGGTGATGGCGCTGGCGGTGGTGGAGGGCAGCACCGAGCTGAGCGTGGCGATGCGCGCGCGGGCCAGATGGCTGTCCGGGAACTGCTGCAGCAGCGCAGCACCCAGCCCGTCGATGAGCAGCAGCGCCACCGGACGGTGGCGCAGCCGCTCCGGGGTCAGTTCCGCCAGCGGCGCATAACCGGTGTCGCCGCCACCCCACGCGCCAGCCAGGCTGGCCATCAGATTGACGATGCTGCGGTCGTAGTCGGGTTTCATGTCAGAAACTGTAGCGCAGGCGCAGCTCGACCTTGCTGTCATTGGGCTTGGCGCCGAACTCGCTCAGGCGCGCGCCGTGCAGGACGGTGGCGCGCAGGCGCAGCTCCAGATCGTCGATGCCGGTGTAAAGCAGTTCCGGGGTCAGCGACCAGCTGTGATCGTCGAGGTTGCCGATGGCGGTGAGGGCCGGCGTGAAGTAGAGGATGTCGAAGGGGTCCTTCTGCGCGACGCGCAGATAGAGATAGTCCTGCATGGCGGCGGGGCGCGTGTAGCCCGCCTGGCCGATGCTGCGCAGCGGCGGCAGCATCGCCTCGTTTGCGGCGTCCACGCGGCTGAGGAAGTCCTGCATCTGCGCCTCGCAGTAGCCGCGGTCATCGTGGTAGTACTCGGCGATCCAGGTGGTTTCGCGTGCGCTGAGATAGCGCAGGCCGAGCAGCCAGCTGTGCGCGTCGTAGCTGCGGGTGATCATGGCGCCGGCGTCGAGCACCTTCTGCTCATGGTCGTGGATGTAGGCGTACTCGCCGTGGACCTCGAAGTTGGGCGCCAGGTTGGCGGAAAAATCGAGGCCGATGCGCCCCGGCCGGCTGCCGTCGCTGAGCCACAGCAGGTCGATGTCGGTGTCGCGGTAGAGCAGGTAGAGTTTCGCCGCGGCATTGAGTCCCGTCTCCGGGCCGAAGTCGTCGTTGACCGCCGCCGTGACCGGCAACAATACCGGCGTGAAGGCGATGGTGTGCAGATCACCGCCGCGGGTGTGGATGAAGTCGGCACCGGCGATGACGTAGCCCTCGCGCGACAATTCCGGATCGTTGGGGTCCTTGGGCCGTTCGATGAAGCCCACCGGGTTCCACGCATAGCCTTTGCCCCACTTCAGCGCGCGCTTGCCCAGTTCCACGGTGGTGGCGGCATCGGGCTGATGTGCCAGATACAGTTCGTAAAAACGGCCGGCGCCGTGGTCACTGAGTTCATCGTGCTGCTGCTCGCCATGCCAGGTGCCGGCGATGCGCGAATCACCATTGCGGTAGCTGCCGCTCAGCTCTAGCGCGGCGATGCTGCGGCTCAGCGCATCGCGCCCGCTGTCGGCGAAGTTGAGGCGATACAGCGGGCTGTTCGCATCCAGGCCCTGATGTTCCTGGCGCAGCTCAGCATAACCGTGCAGCTCGAACGGGCTGGGCGCGGTGTAGGCGGACAGGTCGAAACTGAGGTCGGCGGCGGCGCGGGCATTGCCGCACAGCATGGTCAGCACGATGCCGAGGCCGATGGTTGGGGCGTGCTTCATGTCATGGTCGCCAGTGTCTTGCGGAAGCGCGACAGCGACAGGACGAACAAGGCCGCGCCTATCATGGCGAGGGCCGCCAGTTGGGGCCACACCACGCTCAGGCCGGCGCCACGGAACAGGATCGCCTGGGAGAGTTCGACGAAGTGGGTGGTCGGCGCGGCCTGCATGAGGAGACGCACCGCCTCGGGCATGCTCTCCTGGGGTGTCATGCCGCCGGAGAGTATCTGTAGCGGCAGCAGGGTCATCATCATCAGCAGACCGAACTGCGGCATGGTGCGGGCGATGGTACCGAGAAAGATGCCCATGGAGGTGGTGGCAAACAGGTGCAGCGCGCTACCGGCCAGAAACAGGGTGATGGAACCCTCGATGGGCACCGCCAGCATGCCGCGCACGACGACCTGCAAGGCAAAGGTCGACGACAGCAAGACCACCAGGGCCATGGACCAGACCTTGCCGCACATGATCTCGAAGGGCGTCACCGGCATCGCCAGCAGGTGTTCCACCGTGCCGTGTTCGCGCTCGCGGATCAGGGCGGCACCGGTGAGAATGATGGCCAGCATGGTGATGCGGTTGACCAGCTCCATGACCGCGCCGAACCAGCTTTGGCTCAGCGCCGGGTTGAAGCGCGCGCGCAGTTGCAGCTCCACTGCCGGCACACCAGCGGAGCGATGACGGCGCACGAAGGCATCCACCTCGCCGTTGACGATGGCCTGGACGTAGCCGGAGCCGGTGAAGGCCTGGCCCATGCGCGTGGCGTCCACGTTGAGTTGCAGCGCGGGCGCGCGCCCCGCCAGCACGTCGCGCTCGAAGCCGGCGGGGATATGCAGGGCGAAGGTATCGAGGCCGGCGTCCATGCGCGCATCCATCTCGGCGGTGGAGATGAGTATCGGCGGCAGGAAATAGGGCGGATAAAAGGCGTCTACGATGCGCTGTGACAGGGGTGACCGATCCTCGTCGACGATGGCGATGGGCGCTTTGTGCAGGGACTCCGGCATGGCGGTGGCGGCGGTGTAGATGGACAGGCTGAAGGCCCAGGCCACCAGCACCAGCATGATGGGGTCGCGCAGCAGACTGCGCAGTTCCTTGACGCCGAGGTGCAGGATATTGCGTGCCGTGCGCATCGTCAGCGTTCCTGTTTGCGGATCAGCAGGGCGCCGAGGGCGGTGAGCACCGGCACGGCGATGAGCAACGGCAGGAAGGCGTCCGCCAGATCGGCAAAGCCGAGTGCTTTGGAGAAGGTGCCGCGGGCGATGGTGATGAAGTGGGTGGTGGGGTAGATCTCACCGATGACGCGTCCGCTGCCTTCCAGCGAAGAGACCGGATTGATGAGGCCGGAGAAGGTGACCGCCGGAAGCATGGTGAGCAGGGCGGTGCCGAACAGCGCGGCGATCTGGCTGCGCACGAAGGCGGAGATGAGCAGGCCAATGGCGGTGGCGGCGGTGACGTAGAGCAGTGCGGCGGCGGCAAGGGCGGTAAAGCTGCCGGTGAGCGGGACGCCGAAGACGTAGACGGCCAGCACGGTCAGCAGCAGGAAGCTCACCATGGCCAGGGCAATATAGGGCAGTTGCTTGCCGACAAGGAATTCCAGCCGTGTTACCGGCGTGACGTAGAGATTGACGATGGAGCCCAACTCCTTTTCGCGCACCACGGCGAGGGCGGCGAGGATGGCGGGGATCAGGATCAGCAGCAGCGGGATCACCGCCGGTACCATTGCTGGCAGGCTGCTCACGTCCGGATTGTAGCGAAAGCGTGTCTCGACAGCGGCCAAGCCCACGGTGCCGCCGCCGTTCCACTCGCGCGCCTTCGCGCCGAGCCAGTGCTGATGCATGCCCTGCACGTAACTGCGCACTGTCTCCGCCCGCTGCGGCATGGCACCGTCGATCCAGGCGCCGATCTCCGCGCCATGGCCGCGCGCCAGATCGCGGGCAAAGCCATGTGGAATCTCGATGGCCAGGCTGATCGCGCCGGCACGCAGGCGCCGATCCATGTCGGCGTGATCCTGGAGCGGCGGTTGTTCGTGGAAATAGCGCGAACCGGCGAGATTGAGGACGTAGTCGCGGCTTACCGTGGTCTGATCGCCGTCGAGCACGGCAAACCGCAGATCTTCCACATCCATGCTGATGCCGTAACCCAGCACCACCATCAGCAACGCGCTGCCCAGTGCGGCCATGGTGAGCCGAATGGGGTCGCGCAGCAGTTCCAGCGTTTCGCGGTGGGCGTAACTGAACAACCGTTGCAGGCTGAAGCGGCTGCGGTTGATGGCCGTTGCTGCGTCGGCGGTATCTGCCGGCTGTGCGGCAGTGGTAAGCGCCGGCGTTGCCGCACCCGTCACCTGTTCCAGATGGCTGATGAAGGCCTCCTCCAGGGTCGCCGCGCCGCTCGCGGACTTGATCGCTGCCGGTGTGTCGCTCACCAGCACCTTGCCGGCATGCATCAGGGCGATGCGATCGCAGCGCTCGGCCTCGTTCATGAAGTGGGTGGAGATGAAGATGGTGACGTTGTCGTGCCGTGCCAGGGCGATGAGGACGCGCCAGAAGTTGTCGCGTGCCACCGGATCCACGCCCGAGGTGGGTTCATCGAGGATCAGCATCTCCGGACCATGGATCATCGCCACCGCCAGTGACAGGCGCTGGCGTTCGCCCAGCGGCAGCGTGTCGGGCAGCGCGTCCAGCAGCGGCAGCAGTTCGAAGCGCGCGGCCATATCCATCACCCGCGCCTGGATGTGTTGTGACGGCAGGCCGAACAGGCGGGCATGCAGTACCAGGTTCTGCCGTACCGTCAGCTCGCTGTACAGCGAGAAGGATTGCGTCATGTAGCCAACGCGGCGGCGGGTGGCGATGTCGTGGGGATTGACCGGATGACCAAACAGCCAGCCCTCGCCCGCGCTGGCGGGCAACAGACCGGTGAGCATTTTCATGGTGGTGGTTTTGCCGCAGCCGTTGGAACCGAGGAAACCAAAGATTTCACCGCGCCGGATGCGGAAGCTGACATCGTCCACGGCGACGAAATGGCCGAAGCGCTTGGTCAGGCCCCGTGCCTCGATGGCCACCGCTGTGTCATGGACCGCCGGCGCGGCGCTGATCTCCGCCGGCCGGTAGCCGCTGCGCTGTGTCTCCGGTAGCAGGAGGATGAATGCCTCCTCCAGCGTGGCGGCACCGCTGTGCCTCAGCAATTCCAGCGGGCTGCCGGTGGCGAGCACGCGGCCGCCGTGCATCGCGGCCAGCCAGTCGAAGCGTGCCGCCTCCTCCATATAGGCGGTGGCAACCAGCACACTCATGCCGGGCCGTGCAGCGCGTATGCTCGCGATGAGTTCCCAGAACTGGCGCCGCGAGAGCGGATCCACGCCGGTGGTGGGCTCATCGAGGATCAGCAGGTCGGGGTCGTGGATCAGGGCGCAACAGAGGCCGAGCTTCTGCTTCATGCCGCCGGACAGCTTGCCCGCCGCACGGTCACGAAATGGTTCCAGACCGGTGGCGTGCAGCAGGTGGGTGATGCGTCGCTCGCGCTCGTCCCGATCGTGGCCGAACAGGCGGGCGAAGAAGTCGACGTTTTCGAATACCGACAGCGTCGGATACAGATTGCGCCCCAGGCCCTGCGGCATGTAGGCGATGCGCGGGCACACTGCGCGCCGGTGGCGCGCATCGCTCATGGTGTCGCCGAGAACCGTCAGCTGGCCCGTCTGGATGGCGCGTGCACCGGCCACCAGGGCAAACAGCGTGGACTTGCCGACACCATCCGGCCCGATCACGCCGGCCATGCAGCCGGCGGGGATCTCCAGACTGACATCGTCCAGTGCCACGGTCTTGCCATAACGCTGGCAGACGCCCTGCAGGCGGATCACCGGGGCGCTGCCCGGGGTGGGGCGATTCATTGCGGCAGCTTCACCTGCAGGTGTTCAGGCCACGGCGCCTGCGGGTCGCTGCGCACATAGGCCTCGCCCGGCAGGCCGGTTTTCACGTGGACGATGTGTTTTTGCAGCAGCTCGGGCGGGATGCGCGCGCGCACGCGGAACATGAGCTTTTCCCGCTCCACGGCAGTTTCCACCGTCTTGGGGGTGAACTGCGCCACATCGGCGACGAAGGAGATGTGGGCCGGGATGACATACTGCGGCGCGGCGTCGAGTACCAGGCGCACCTCGCTGCCCAGGGCGAGGCGGCCGGCTGCGGCGGTGGGCAGGAAAAAGGTCATGTACACATCGCCGAGGTCGACCATGTTCATGAGGCGGCCGCCCGCGCCAAGTACCTCACCCGGTTGCGCCACCAGATACTGGATACGGCCATTGCGTGGCGCGTGCAGGCTGCTGTCCGCGATGTCGGCGCGGATGCGCTCGATGGTGGCCTGCGCCGCCTCCACGGCCTGCTGTGCGCCTTCGGCCTGGGCGCGCGCCGCGGCGATGGCCGCCTCACTGGCAGCAATCTGGGCGCGCACCGCGCTGATGGCGGCGGCCGCACCCTTGACCCGCGCCATGTCCTCGTCCACTTCCTGCTGCGAGATGGTGCCGTCGCGCGCCAGTTGTGAGGTGCGCGCCAGGCGCTTGCGGGCGATGTCGTGCTCCGCCTCGCGCTGCGCCAGCATGGCCTGCGCCGCGGTGCGCTCCGCCTCGCGCAGGGTGACCTGACTGTGTGCCGTGGTGACGGCGCTCTCGGCCTGGCGTAGTTGTGCCTCGGCCTGGCGCAACTGCGCCGCCAGCACCTCGGTATCCATGCGCGCCACCACGGTGCCGCTCTGCACGAACTCGCCCTCGCGCACCAGTATCTCCTGTACCCGCCCCGGTGTCTTGGTGGCAATATCGATCTCCACCGCCTCGAGGCGGCCATTGCCGCTGACCAGGCCGTCGGTCTGGCCGTTGTCGTTGTAACCCTGCCAGGCCAGCACCAGCGTCGCCAGCAGGACCACGATGGCCAGCGCCGCAGGAAGCAGTGTCTTGAGTGGAACATTCATGGCTGCATTTTCCTGTGGGATGGTGGGTTACTTGCTGCGCAGGTCGTCCACGCGACCCATGTAGTTGAGGCTGAATACCTCATCGGGCAGGTCGCGCGCCTTGATGCTGGCGTAGACCATGACCGACTTGTAGCCCTGGTACAGCGGGCTGTCGGTCTCCAGCAGCGAGGGGCGCAGGCGGCCGTCGCCGAAGTCCTTCATCTGGCTGTAGCGCAGGGTCTTGATCAGCAGGCCGCTCGCGGCATAGGCCTCGATGGTGACGGGGACCTTGTGCTTCCTGTCCACCTGCATCACCAGGCGGTCGTAGGCGACGGTTGAATTCTTCGCCTGCAGTTTCAGCGTGTAGCCGTCGCTGGTTTCTTCCACGCCCTCGGCGTCATATTCCGCCGCGAAATCGACGCGCAGGATGTCGGCGTTGTTGAATACGCCGCCGATCACCGATTGCAGCGAGGTGATGCGCAGCGGCTTGCCGACGTTGGGGATGTACAGCCACATGTTGTCGCCCAGGCGCCGGGTGCTGCGGCCCTTCTCGCTCGGCGGGTCGAGGAACAGGGCCAGCACCTTGTCGCCGCCCTTCTTCACGCTGTACAGCACGAACTCCTTCCGCCGGCCGTCGGGTTCGATGTTGATGAGCTTGCGGTACATCTCGTAGCTTTCCGGCTGCAGGTTGCGATCCACCTGGCGCAGCAGATCGGCGGCATCGATGGCGTGGGCCAGCGGTGCGAGAGCGAGTAACAACAGGGTGACGACAAGGTGCTGCATGGGGTGTCCTCTATACGGAGCGCAAGGCGGTGATCGGGTCCATGCGCGCGGCCTTCCAGGCCGGCTGCAGGCTGGCGAGCACGGCGATGAGGGTGACCAGTACACCGATGAACAGTACGTCGCCGGCGGCGAGGCTGGGCACCAGTTGCAGGTTGTCCTGGCGGCCGAAGGCGAAGGACACCGGGTAGAGGCGCAGCAGCGCCACGGCGCCCAGGCTGATCACGCTGCCGATGAGGGTGCCGGCGACGCCGAGCAGCAGGCCCTCGGCGACGAACAGGCCGAGGATGCGCCGCGGCGGCGTGCCGATGGCGGCCAGGGTGCCGATCTCGCGCATGCGCTCGTACACCGCCATGATCATCACGTTGAGGACGCTGATCAGCACGATGGCGACCAGCATCACCTTGATGAACAGGGTGAGCAGGTCGATCATGTTGGCGATGGCGGTGAACGGCGTCAGCTTCTTCCAGTCGTGGATTTCCAGCGCCGGCTGGCCCTGCGCGTTCTTCATCTGGCCCAGGGTGCCGTCCAGCGCCTGCATCACCTGCGCCAGTTGCGCCGGGTCGTGCAGGCGCGCGGCGATCTCACTCAGCGAGGCGTCCTCCAGGCGCAGCAGACTGCGCGCATCGTCGATGTGCAGGTAGGCATCGCGCCCGCCCGGACCGGTGGCGCTCTCCAGCACGCCCTGCACCACGAAGGTCTGGCCGTTGACCGAGCCGTCCTGGTTGGTGGCCACCAGCACCACGGTGTCGCCCACCTTGACCTTCATGCCCTTGGCGATGATGTCCGGGATCAGCAGCTTGCCCTTTTCCACCAGTCCGCTGCCGGCGTTGCCGTCGATAACGCGGCCCGGCAGCAGCGGGCAGGTGGCGGCCTCGCGCTGCGGGTCAACGCCGTTGAGGCGGATGCCGGTGGTCTCGGTGAAATTGCTGAACATGGCGCTGAACTTGAGGCGTGGCGATGATGCAGCGATCTGCGGCATCTGCTGCAGTTGTGCCTCCACCTTGGCGCCGGCGCCGGGTTTCATCAGCAGGTTGAGCGGCAGGTTGTCGATGGAGGCGACGTAGCCCTTGCGGTGGATCTGCAGGTGGCCCAGCATCGAGTCGGTGATCTGGCCGATCATCATCGCCTTGAAGGAGCTGGACAGGGCGACGAACATCAGCACCGCGACGACGCCCAGGGTGATCAGGCTGGCGGTGAGGGCGGTGCGGCGGTGATAGCGCAGCAGGTTGCGCGTGGCGAGCCTGATGACGGTGGTCATTGCGCACCTCCCGGCACGATGCGGCCGTCTTCCAGCGCGTAGATTACCTCGGCGGCCTCCATGATCTTCGGGTCATGGGTGGAGAACAGGAAGGTGGTGCCGAATTCGTCGCGCATCTGCTTCATCAGTTCGATGACGCGCCAGGCGGTGGCGTGGTCCAGATTGGCGGTGGGCTCGTCGGCCAGCACCAGTTTGGCGCGGGTGACCAGGGCGCGCGCCACGGCGACGCGCTGCTTCTGGCCGCCGGACAACTGATCCGGCCGCTTGTGTGCCTGATCGCTCATGCCCACCGCCTCCAGCAGTTCCATCACGCGGGCGCGGCGCTGCGCCGCCGGCCAGTTCTGCACCATCACCAGCGGGTATTCGACGTTTTCATACACGGAAAGCACCGGCACCAGATTGAAGTCCTGGAACACGAAGCCGATATGCGCGCCGCGAAAGGCGGCGGCCTGCCGGCGGTCCAGTGTGGCGACATCGGTGTCCAGCACCTTGAGCGAGCCGGCCGTGGGGCGGTCGAGGCAGCCGATCATGTTGAGCAGGGTGCTCTTGCCGCTGCCGGAGGGGCCGACGAAGGAGACGAAGGAAGCCGGCTCGATGGTGAAGTCGGCGCCGCGGATGGCGGGCACGGTGACCTCGCCGACGCGGTAGCTTTTTTCCAGGCCGGCGGCTTGGACCAGACTCATGGTGCACTCCTGCAGGGGGCCGCCACGCGGCACAGCTTGATGCAAGCTATTGTGGCACACTCACCATCCGCTTCGGCATGTCCCAACCAGGGCAAGGAATCGCACCATGGCAGCACGCGACAGTTGGCACGAGGAGATGCAGTCGGCCTGTCTGTACCGGGTCCTGGCCGAGGTCGAGCGCGATACGCACAGGCGCGCGCTGTTCACCGCATTGGCCGCGGCGGCGGAAGACCAGGCACGCATCTGGGAGCGACAGATGGCGGCCAATGGCGAGCCGCTGCCGCAGGGGTTTGCGCCGACGCGCCGTGCCCGGGTGGTGGCGGCACTGCTGCGCCGGCTGGGGCCGCGCGCCATCCGTCCGGTGCTGGCGGCGATGAAGGTGCGCGGCATCTCGGTCTACGGCGCCGCCATGCCCGGCCATCCCATGCCCACCGCGGTGGAGCAGGTGGGCGGCCGCCACCGCGGCGTGGGCAGCGGCGGCAACCTGCGTGCGGCGGTGTTCGGCGTCAACGACGGCCTGGTATCCAACACCGCCCTGATCATGGGCGTGGCCGGCGCCACCGCCGACACCGCCTTCATCCTTACCTCCGGCGTCGCCGGCCTGTTGGCCGGCGCGCTGTCCATGGCCGCCGGCGAATACATCTCCATGCGCTCGCAGCGCGAGATGTTTGAATATCAGATCGGCCTGGAACGCGAGGAGCTGGCGGAATATCCGGCGGAGGAGACCGAGGAGCTGGCGCTCATTTACCACGCCCGCGGCGTGCCCCTGGCGCGGGCGCGGGAGCTGGCGGCGGCACTGATGCAGAATCCGGAGCATGCCCTGGATACCCTGGCGCGGGAGGAGCTGGGCCTCAACCCCGACGACCTCGGCTCCCCCTGGGGGGCCGCCGCCTCGTCCTTTGCCGCCTTTACGGCCGGCGCGGTCCTGCCCCTGCTGCCCTTTCTGCTGCCGCTGGGGACGTCGCCCTTGCCCACCGCCGCCAGTCTAGCGGTGCTGGGCCTGTTCGCGGTCGGTGCCACCCTGAGCCTGTTCACCGGCCGCGGCGCCCTGCGCTCCGGGCTGCGCATGGTGCTCATCGGCGGCGGCGCCGGTGGGGTGACCTACCTCATCGGCATGCTGCTCGGCGTCAGCCTGGCCTGAGTGCAACCATGACGCCGGTGTGCTGTCTTATGCCCGAACCCAACCTGACCTGAAGGATGAAATCATGGCCAAGAAACCTGCACCGCCGGCGCCGCTGGGGCGAGCGCGCAACCTGCTGCATGACCACCCGCTGCTGAAGAAGGGCGCCGCCCACGGCAAGAGCCGCAAGGCCGAACGCCGCGCCGACAAGGTAAAACAGCGCCGCGAGTGGGATTACCCGAGCCGTTCGGCCGCCTGAACGGCTCCGGTAATCCCGCTCGAGAACCGCCAAATCCTCGCCGCAGCAGGGGAGACAGGTCCCCGCACGCGGTGCTGCCCGCCCCCTGCCCGTCCGTGCCGGGTCTTTTCTCGCCCCTCCCGGCAGATCCCAAACTGGTGAGTGCCCCCCGTTCTGGGGTAGAATGCGCGGCTATTTTCCTCGGTTTATCCCAATATCCCCTATTCCGGTAACGCCCTAGTGATTGAAAAGCTCCGCAATATCGCCATCATCGCCCACGTCGACCATGGCAAGACCACCCTCGTCGACAAGCTGCTGCAGCAGTCCGGTACCCTGGACGCGCGCGCCAATCTGGGCGAGCGGGTGATGGACTCCAACGACATCGAAAAAGAGCGCGGCATCACCATCCTGGCGAAGAACACCGCCATCGACTGGAACGGTTACCACATCAACATCGTCGACACCCCGGGCCACGCCGACTTCGGCGGCGAGGTGGAGCGCGTGCTGTCCATGGTCGACTCGGTGCTGCTGCTGGTGGACGCGATGGACGGCCCCATGCCGCAGACCCGCTTCGTGACCCAGAAGGCCTTTGCCCGCGGCCTCAAGCCCATCGTGGTGATCAACAAGGTCGACCGCCCCGGCGCGCGCCCTGACTGGGTGCTGGACCAGACCTTCGACCTGTTCGACCGCCTCGGCGCCACCGACGAGCAGCTGGACTTCCCGGTGGTCTACGCCTCCGGTCTGAACGGCTATGCCGGCCTCGATGCCGACGTGCGCGGCGGCGACATGACCCCGCTGTTCGAGGCCATCATCAAGCACGTCACGCCGCCGCAGGTGGATGTGGACGGGCCGTTCCAGATGCAGGTGTCCCAGCTCGACTACAACAGCTATGTCGGCGTCATCGGCATCGGCCGCATCCAGCGCGGCACGGTCAAGCCCAATACCCAGATCACCCTCATCGACCGCGAAGGCAACAGGCGCAATGGCCGCATGCTGCAGATCCTCGGCTTCCACGGCCTGGAGCGCGTCGAGGTGCCGCAGGCCCAGGCCGGCGACATCATCGCCTTCACCGGCATCGAGGAGCTGAACATCTCCGACACCCTGTGCGACCCCAAGGACGTGGAGGCGCTGCCGCCGCTGACCGTGGACGAGCCGACGGTGAGCATGACCTTCCAGGTGAACAACTCGCCCTTCGCCGGCAAGGAAGGCAAGTTCGTCACCAGCCGCCAGATCCGCGACCGCCTGCAGCGCGAGCTGGTGCACAACGTCGCGCTGCGCGTGGAAGATACCAACGACCCGGACAAGTTCCGCGTCTCCGGCCGCGGCGAGCTGCACCTCGGTATCCTGATCGAAAACATGCGCCGCGAAGGCTATGAGCTGGGCGTGTCGCGCCCCGAGGTCATCGTGCGCGAGGTGGATGGCGAGAAGCAGGAGCCGTATGAGCAGCTCACCGTCGACGTGGAAGAGATCCACCAGGGCGCGGTGATGCAGAAGCTGGGCGAGCGCGGCGGCGACCTGAAGAACATGATGCCCGACGGCAAGGGCCGCGTGCGCCTCGACTACACCATTCCGTCGCGCGGCCTGATCGGCTTCCGTACCGAATTCCTCACCGCCACCCAGGGTTCGGGCCTGATCTACAGCGTGTTCGAACACTACGGTCCGGTGAAGAAGGGCGACTATGGCCAGCGCATCAACGGCGTGCTCATCGCCAACGGTGCCGGCAAGGCCCTGGCCTATGCCCTGTTCACCCTGCAGGAGCGCGGCCGTCTGTTCATTGGCCACGGCGAGGAGGTGTACGAGGGGATGATCATCGGCATCCACTCGCGCGACAACGACCTGGTGGTGAATCCGCTCAAGGGCAAGCAGCTCACCAACATCCGCGCCGCCGGCTCCGATGAAAACATCCTGCTCACCACGCCGATCCGCATGTCGCTGGAGCAGGCGCTGGAGTTCATCGACGACGACGAGCTGGTGGAAGTGACGCCCAAGTCCATCCGTCTGCGCAAGAAGCTGCTGGGCGAGAACGAGCGCAAGCGCGCCGGCCGCGCCAGCAGCGAGTAAGCCGCTGCGGATGACCCGCGCGGGGTGCGGAGGAGGAGCGTACGCGCACTTGCCTCCGCATCCCGGCAGCCGGCTCCTCTGTCTTATTCGCAACTATGCCAACGCACCGCAATGCGCGGGCCGTCCGTCCTGGAACGCCTGCCAGCGTGCAGTCAACACCCGCATCTCACCCGCAAGTAAGCCGTCACACCGTGAGCACGGCCCTTCAGCGCAGCATGTCGCCGGCCTGCTCGGCCGCCTCTTTCACGGTGCTCTCCGCCCGCTCATAGGCGGTGTGCGCCAGGTCGTGCAGGTAATAGCTGTAGGCCACGTTGAGCAGCACCGCAATTACCACCAGCTTCAGCGCCTTCTTGACCAGGCTGAAGATCAGAAACGCCAGCAGCAGCGCCAGGCCGATGCCGTAGAGAGGGTTGGCCGTGATGAAATCGATGACTGGCTGCATGTCGGCCTCCGCCGCAGGTGATGAACAGTAGCGACTGTAGCGGACTGGCGGGCCGTACTCCAGCCGGGGCGCGGGTATGCACTACAGTCGGCGTACCCGCTCCAGCACCTCCTGCGCATGGCCGTCCGGATTCACCCCGTAGGACACCTCCACCAGCGTGCCGTGCTTGTCGATGATGAAGGTCGAGCGGACGATGCCCATGCGCTTGATGCCGTCCTTTTCCTTCTCCTGCCATACGCCATAGGCGTTGCTCAATGTGCCGTCGACGTCGGCCAGCAGCATGACCTTGAGGGCATGTTTGTCGATGAACTGGCGATGGCTGGCGCAATCATCCTTGCTCACGCCCAGCACCACGGTATCGGCGGCGGCGAACTCGTCGGCCAGCGCGGTGAACTGATTGGCCTCGATGGTGCAGCCGGGGGTATCGTCCTTGGGGTAGAAATAGAGCACGACATTCTTCCGCCCCCGGAAGTCGGACAGGCTGACCGGGGTGCCGGCCTCATTGGCCACGGTGAAGGCGGGGGCGGCCTGGGATCTGCTCAGCATGGTGCACCTCCGGGGATGATATGCATCCTGCAGAGGTCGGGACGTGACGGCGGGAATTCAAGCGGCGTGCGGCAAGGGCGCCGACAGGCCATGCCCCGGCGCCTGGGCCGGGCACAGTGCCGCCTTATGGCTGGCCGGAGTTCAGGCACTCCCTGGCGCGTTGCACCGCCTGCCGCACCCGTTCCGGTGCGGTGCCACCCAGGTGGTTGCGGGCGGCGACGGAACCTTCCAGGGTCAGCACGTCGAATACATCGGCACCGATGGCCGGCGAGAACTGCTGCAGTTCTTCCAGTTTCATCTCCGACAGGTCGCGGCTGGTCTTGACGCCGAGGGCGACGGCCTTGCCGACGACCTCGTGGGCGTCGCGGAAGGGGACACCCTTGCGCACCAGATAGTCGGCGAGATCGGTGGCGGTGGAGAAGCCGCGCAGGGCGGCCTCGCGCATCACCTCCTTGCGCGGGACGATGTGGTACTTCTTCGCGCCGTCATCCTGTTCGGCGTAGCCCAGCATATCGGCGTAGACGCGCAGGCAGCCCTTCACCGTGTCGATGGTGTCGAACAGCGGCTCCTTGTCTTCCTGGTTGTCCTTGTTATAGGCCAGCGGCTGGCCCTTCATGATGGTGAGCATGCTGACAAGTGAGCCGAACACGCGGCCGGACTTGCCGCGCACCAGTTCCGGCACGTCGGGGTTCTTCTTCTGCGGCATGATGGAGGAGCCGGTGCAGAAGGCATCGGAGATTTCGACGAAGCGGAACTGCGCCGAGGCCCACAGGATCAGCTCCTCGGAAAAGCGCGACAGGTGCATCAGGAGGATGGATGCCCAGCTCATGAATTCGATGGCGAAGTCGCGGTCGGACACGCCGTCCAGCGAGTTGCGGCAGATGCCGTCGAAGCCCAGTTCGCGCGCGGTGAATTCGCGATCGATGGGATAGGTGGTGCCGGCCAGCGCGGCGGAGCCGAGCGGCATCCAGTTGACGCGCTTGCGGCAGTCCTGCAAACGCTCGCTGTCGCGCTGCAGCATCTCGTTCCAGGCCAGCAGGTGGTGGCCGAAGGTGATCGGCTGGGCGGTCTGCAGGTGGGTGAAGCCGGGCATGATGGTGGCGGCCTCGCGCGCGGCGTGGTCGAGGATGTTGGCCTGCAGGCGCCTCAGTTCCTGCGCTATCACGTCGATCTCGTCGCGCAGGTAGAGGCGCACGTCGGTGGCGACCTGGTCGTTGCGCGAGCGGCCGGTGTGCAGCTTCTTGCCGGCGATGCCGATGCGGTCGGTGAGGTGCTTCTCGATGTTCATGTGCACGTCTTCCAGGGCGATGGACCACTGGAATTCGCCGCGCTCGATCTCGCCCTGAATCTGGGTCAGACCGGTGACGATGGCATCGCGCTCGGCGGCGCTGAGCACACCGACATGGGCCAGCATTCTGGCGTGGGCGATGGAGCCCCGGATGTCCTGGCGGTACATGCGCTGGTCGAAGCCGACGGAGGCGCCGAAGGCCTCGACGAAGGCGTCGGTGGGTTCGGTGAAGCGCCCGGTCCAGGGCTTTTCGACGGTTTTTTCGTTGCTCATGATGGCTGCCGGCTGAAGACGTGAAATGGGCCGCAGTATATCACCGGGGGCAGGGGATGCTCGTGCCGGATGGATGTATGATGGTGCCGTCCATCCACGCCAGGGAATGAATGTGGCACCTGTTCCATCCGCGCTGCGCAACGACAACTTCTTCCTGCCGGATTTTTGCGGCCTGCAGGCGGTGTTCGGCGTGGTGGTGCTGGCGGAATTGTTTGCCTTCATTCTGACCCTGGGCCGTCTCGGCCCGGGGGTGGAGCTGTGGGATACCCTGGCGCTGACCTCGCTGTTCATGCAGTGGGCCGGCCTGACCGGTGCGGCGGTGCTGTGCGCCGGGCGGCGCTGGCTGGCGCGACTGGGCGATCGCGCCGCTGCGCTGGTCAGCTATGGCCTGCTGCTGCTGGTGATCCTGCTGCTGTCGGAGCTGGCCTGGTGGTTTCTGCTGGACCCCGCCCTGCACGGCGGCAGCGGCGGGCAACTGGGTTTTGTGCTGCGCAATCTGGCCATCGGTGCCATCGTCAGCGCCCTCGCCTTGCGTTACTTCTACCTGGCCCATCAATCGCGCCGGCGGCTGGTGGCCGAGAGCGAGGCGCGTTTTGCCGCCTTGCAGGCGCGTATCCGGCCGCACTTCCTCTTCAACAGCATGAACACCATCGCCAGCCTGACCCGCAGCGACCCGCGGCGGGCCGAGGCGGCCATCGAGGACCTGGCCGATCTGTTCCGTGCCAGCCTGGGCGATGGCCGCCAGCTGATCCCGCTGGCGGAGGAGCTGGCGCTGACGCAGCGCTACCTGCAGATGGAGGCCCTGCGTCTGGGGTCGCGCCTGCGCCTCGACTGGCAGGTAAATGCGCTGCCGCCGGATGCCGCGATTCCGCCGCTGACGCTGCAGCCGCTGGTGGAGAACGCCATCTATCACGGCATCGAGCAGCTGGCCGAAGGCGGTACGGTGGCCGTCGGCGGCAGCCTGCAAGGCGAGGTGCTCACGCTGAGCGTCACCAACCCCTGCGCCGAACCGGGGCGCGTGCACAGCGGCAACCGCATCGCGGTGGACAACATCCGCCAGCGTCTGGCCTTCCATTTCGGCGCCGAGGCCGCCCTGGTGCTGGCTGAGGAGGGGGGGCTGTACCGGATGCTGTTGCGGCTGCCTTACCGGAGGACGTCGTGATGCGGGTGCTGATCGTCGACGATGAATCGCTGGCGCGCGAACGCCTGCGCCGCATGGTGGCCGACGTGGCCGGCGCCGAGGTGGTGGGCGAGGCCGGTGATGGCCGCGCCGCACTGGAGGCCTGCGCCAGGCTGCATCCGGAGGTGGTGCTGCTCGACATCCGCATGCCGGGCATGGACGGTCTGGAGGCGGCGCGGCATCTGGCGCACCTGCCGGAAGGACCGGCGGTGGTGTTCGTCACCGCCTACGGCGATTACGCCCTGCAGGCCTTCGAGGCGCAGGCGGTGGATTACCTGCTCAAGCCGGTGCGTGCCGAGCGGCTGGCCCAGGCGCTGGACAAGGCGCGGCGTCTGAGTGCGCCGCAACTGGAGGCCGTGGTGCACGCCGATCCGGAGGCGCAGGGACGCAGCCATCTGTCCAGCACTCTGCACGGCAATCTCACCCTGATTCCGGTGGGCGAGATCCAGTTCCTGCGTGCCGAACAGAAGTATGTACTGGTGCATCATGTGCACGGCGAGGCGCTGATCGAGGATTCGCTTACCACGCTGGAGGCCGAGTACGGCCCGCGCTTCGTGCGCATCCACCGCAATGCCCTGGTGGCGCGCAGCGCCCTGGCGGGACTGGAGAAGGATGCCGACGGCACGGCGCGGGTACGGCTGAAAGGCTGCGCGGAACAGCTGGAGATCAGCCGGCGGCATCTGCCGGAACTGCGGAAGTTGCTGCGCTCGGGGGAGATTTAGAACCAGTTGCAGGTGACAAGTTACATGAGGAAGCAAACCATCCTGCTTGTCACTTGTCACTTGTCACTTGTCACTTGTCACTTGTCACTTGTCACTTGTCACTTGTCACTTGTCACTTGTCACTTGTCACTTCTTCAACACGTCAGCCGCGTATGTGCGTCCTTGCAGGCGAAGGTGTTGCCGTGGCGCACATGGTTGTAGGCGGTGGTGATGGCGTCGTCCAGATAGCCGCCGAAGAAGTCGGGGGTGGTGAGGCCGACCATCTTGGGCGCCATGGCGATGCCATGGTAGTCGAGGAACACCAGGGTCGGGGTGACGCGGACCTTGTAGCGCTCGGCAAACTCCCACACGTTGACCTTGCGGCCGTCGAAGTCGACGATGTCGGCGCCGGCGCGCAGCTCCAGCATGCGGAACAGAATCTTGTCGTCGTAGGCGCCGCTGAACATCATCGGCTTGAGGAAGTCGTTCTTCATGGTGGTGCAGTAGGGGCAGTATTCCGACGAGAACATCACCAGGATCGGCAGGCGCTGTTTGCGGGCCAGGGCGGCCTCGGCGCGCAGGTCAGTGATTTCGGGGATGACCACGCCGGTGGCATCGGCGGGCGCGTCGGCCTCCATGTCGGACCAGGCCGCCGCGGGAAGGGCGGCGGCGAGCAGGAGCAGGCCGAGGGTGCGAAAGATTGTCTTCATGCAAAAACCTATCAATAGATGCGGGTTTTTCCCTAGGATAAGGACGCTACGGCCATCCGTGCAATAGGCCCGCCCGTGCCGGGCGTGTATGATCAGACGCTTGATTGAGACTTCTTATTCCATCGGCCGGTTCCCCTGGTTTTCGGGGTCTGCCGTACCAACACGCAAAGGCTTGATTCCATGGCTAAAAACCTGATCCGTATCGCGACCCGGCAAAGCCTGCTGGCGCTGTGGCAGGCGGAGTATGTGTCCGCGCGGCTCAAGGAGTGTCACCCCGGTCTGGAGGTGGAACTGGTGAAGATGGTGTCGCAGGGCGACAAGATCCTCGATACCCCGCTGGCCAAGATCGGCGGCAAGGGCCTGTTCGTGAAGGAACTGGAAGAGGGCCTGCTGCGCGGCGATGCCGACATCGCGGTGCACTCCATGAAGGACGTGCCGATGGCCTTCCCGGAGGGGCTGCACCTGGCCGTGATCTGCGAACGCGAAGACCCGCGCGATGCCTTCGTCTCCAATACCTACAAGAGTTTCGATGCCCTGCCGCAGGGCGCGGTGGTGGGCACCTCCAGCCTGCGCCGCCAGTGCCAGCTGCTGGCGCGCCGTCCCGACCTGCAGGTGAAGTTCCTGCGCGGCAATGTGCAGACCCGCCTGAAGAAGCTGGATGACGGCGAATACGATGCCATCATCCTGGCCAGCGCCGGCCTGATCCGCCTGGAACTGCAGAACCGCATCACCGAGCGGCTGGATATCACGGTCAGCCTGCCTGCCGTGGGCCAGGGCGCGGTGGGCATCGAGTGTCGCAGCGACGACGCCGAGGTGAATGCCCTGCTGGCACCGCTCAATCACGCCCCCACCGCCACCCGCGTCAAGGCCGAGCGGGCGATGAACACCCGCCTGGAGGGCGGCTGCCAGGTGCCCATCGGCGGCTATGCCGAACTGGACCACGGCGTCATCGTGCTGCACGGCCTGGTGGGCCGGCCCGATGGCGGCGAGGTGGTGCGCGGCTCCATCAGCGGCCGGCCGGAGGATGCCGAGGAGCTGGGCGCGGCGCTGGCCGACGACCTGTTGGCCCGCGGCGCCGACGTCATTTTGCGCGAGGTCTATGCATCCGCGTGACTAGCGCATCGCCAAGCAGCATGAGCACTGATTTGCGTGGCGTGGGCGTGCTGGTGACGCGCCCGGCCCATCAGGCCGAAGGCCTGTGCCGGCTCATCGAAGCGGCCGGCGCGCAGGCGATCCGCTTTCCCGTGCTGGCCATTGCCCCACCCCTGGATGCACGGCCGGCACTGGCGCTGGTGCAGCGGCTGGCGCAGTATGATCTGGCGATCTTTGTTAGCCCCAATGCCGTCGAACTGGGTCTCGATCTGATCGAGGCGCACGGCGGCATTCCCCCCGGGCTGCGCCTGGCGGTGGTGGGGGAGGGCAGCGGCCGCGCGCTGCGCGCGCGCCTGGGACGCGGGCCGGATCTGCAGCCGACGGAGCGCTACGACAGCGAGGGGCTGCTGGCCCTCCCTGTGTTGCAGCAGGTCGCGGGCTGGCGCGTGGTGGTCTTTCGCGGTGATGGTGGCCGCGAACTGCTCGGCCAGACGCTGCGCGAGCGCGGTGCTGTGGTGGATTATGCCGAGGTGTACCGGCGCACGCAGCCGGCGGTGGACCCGGCGCTGCTGGCGACGCAACTGACACAGGGTCTGGTGGATATCGTGACGGTGACCAGCAGCGAAGGCTTGCGCAATCTGCTGCAATTGGCCGGCGCCGACAATGCGCTGCGGCTGCGCCGCTTGCCGCTGGTGGTGGTGAGCGAACGCACGGCGGCGCTGGCGCAGGAGCTGGGGTTTTCACAGCCGGCCCGGGTCGCTGCCCTGGCGAGCGATGCGGGACTGGTAGAGGCGGTGGCCCGCTGGGCCGGCGAAGAACCAAGCACCGGGGGCGCGGCAGCGCGCAGCGGTGAGGCGCAGGCCAGGCGCCGAACGACGGGCGGAGAGAGTCAATGAGCGAGTTGGAACAAAAACCGGAGCCGGCAACAACAGCAACGCCGGCGGTGGAAGAGGCCGCGCTGGTACAGCCGGGGGAAAATGACGCCGAGGCGCCGCGCAGCGGCCGTGGCCTGGCCTGGCTGGCACTGCTGCTCGGCCTGGGCGCGCTGGGTGGCGGTTATGGCCTGTGGACACAGCTGGAACAGCAGCGTGCCGCCGCGCTGCACGAGAATCAGGTGTTGCATACCCGGCTTGAGCAGTTGACGGCGCAACAGCAGGACGTGGCGGCCCGTCTCGGCCAGGCCAGCAGTACGCTGGAGCAGCTGCGCAGCGACACGCAGTTGCTGAACGACGCCCTGGAGAAGATGAACGAGCGCCTCGGGCGCGACCGCCATGCCTGGGTGCTGGCCGAGGCGGACTATCTGTTGCAGATGGCCAATCGCCGTCTGTTGCTGGAGCATGACGTGGCCGGTGCCATGGCCGCCATGACGGCCGCCGATCAGCGCCTGGCCTTTCTCAACGACCCCCTGCTGACCAAGGTACGCGCCCTGCTCAGCGAGGAATTGCAGGCGCTGCGCGCCCTGCCGCGGCTCGACGTCGATGGCATCACCCTGGAGCTGGGCGCGCTCAGCAAGGGCGTCGATAACCTGGTGCTGGCCGGTGTGGCGCGTGAGGAAGCCGGCACCGCGGCCGTCGCGGAAGAGGGCGGCGGCTGGCGCGGTTTTGCACGCACCCTCTGGGCCGATATCCGCAGTCTGGTGGTGATCCGCCGCCACGATGCCGGCAACCTGCCGCTGACCACGCCGGACCAGCGCCTGCTGCTGCGGCAGAATCTGCGCCTCAAGCTGGAGACGGCGCGTCTGTCGCTGCTGCGCGGTCACGCTCAGGCCTATCGCGCCGCCCTGCTGGAAGCGGACGGCTGGGTGGAGCGATTCTACGATGCCGCCTCCCCGGCCACCGTGGGCATGCGCGAGGCCCTGGGGCGTCTCGCCGCCATCGAGATCGCGCCGGAACTCCCGGCCATCGACCAGTCGCTGCATGCCCTGCGCGAGGTCAGCGCGCGTCTTGAGCGGAGTGCCCGTTCATGAAGCTGCTGTTCTTCGTCATCGTCGTCCTGGTCGGTGCCGTGGGGCTGGCCCTGCTGGCGCAGAACGAGTCCGGCTATGTGCTGATCAACTACGGGCCGTGGAGCGCCGAAACCTCCTTCACCTTCGCCGTGCTGGTACTGCTGCTCGGCTTTGCCCTGTTCTATGCCGTGCTGCGTCTGATTGCCGGTGCCGTGGCGCTGCCCGGCCGCCTGCGTGCCTGGCGCGGCAGCCGGCGCGCGCTGCGCGCCCGCCTGGTCACCCACCGCGGCCTCGCCGCCCTGGCGGAGGGGCATTGGCTCAAGGCCGAGCGCGACCTGTCGCGCTACGCCGAGCGCAGCGAAATGCCGCTGCTCAATTACCTGGGCGCCGCGCGCGCCGCGCAGATGCTGGGTGACGAGGAGCGGCGCGACTATCACCTGTCCATGGCGCACCGCAGCTCCGCCGAGGGCGAGCTGGCGGTGGGCGTGACCCAGGCCGAACTGCAGATCGCCAGTGGCCAGCTGGAGCAGGCGCTGGCGACGCTGATGCACCTGCACGGCAAGTCGCCGAAGAACGTGCGCGTGCTGCAACTGCTGCAGGAGACCTACGAGCGCCTGGGCAGCTGGAGCGAGCTGGTGGCACTGCTGCCGGAGCTGCGCAAGCGCCGCGCGCTGGAGGATGATGCGGCCGACCTGCTGGAGCGGCGTGCCTGGGAGACCCTGCTGCGCCAGGCCCATGAGCACGGCAACCTGGACAAGCTGCGTGAGCTGTGGGAGCGCATCCCGCGCCAGCAGCGCCAGCATGTGGGCCTGCTGGGGGGCTATGCCCGCGGCCTGCTGGCCCTGGGCGGCGGCGACGAGGCGGAGAATCTGCTGCGCGAGGCGGTGCGCCGCCAGTGGGATGCGGAGCTGGTGCGTCTCTATGGCCTGGCAGAGGGCAAGGATCCCACCCAGCAACTGGTGATGGCGGAGGAGTGGCTCAAGCGCCACCAGCGCCACCCGCTGCTGCTGCTGACCCTGGGACGCATCGCCATGCGCGCCCAGCTGTGGGGCAAGGCCCGTGCCTATCTGGAGGCCAGCGCCGGCATGGAGGCGCGCGCCGAAACCTATCGCATGCTGGGCGAACTGCTGGAGCGGCTGGGCGAAGGCGCCATCGCGCGCGACTATTACCACAAGGGTCTGGCGCTGGTGACTGGCAACGGCCGCTCAGGGCCGGTGGTGCCGCTGAAGCGCTTTCCGCTGATGACGCGGAACAGCAAGAAATAATTCAAAATTGAAAACGAGAGAATGGTTGCCCACTCTCTCGTTGCGTTTTGAATTGAGTCAGTCCTTGGCCCACTCGAAGGCGTCGGAATAGCAGTGCTCCGGGTCGAGGCCGCGCTCGACCAGGGCCTTCCTGGCGCCGAGCACCATCTCCGGCAGGCCGCAGGCGTAGACCTCGAAGCCGGTGACATCGGCGAAGTCGGCCAGCACCGCGTCCTGCACGTAGCCGGTGCGCCCCTCCCAGTTGTCCTCTGCCGCCGGGCGCGACAGTACCGGATGGTAGTGGACGTTCACATACTCCCGCGCCCAGCGCAGGGCACGCTCGTGCATGTACAGGTCGGTCTTGGTACGGGCACCCCAGTAGATGTGGATGGGGCGCTGCATGCCCTCGGCCAGGGCGTGATCGATGATCGCCTTCACCGGACCGAAGCCGGTGCCGGTGGCGAGCAGGATGATGGGCCGCTCGGAGTCCTCGCGCAGAAAGAAGCTGCCGTGCGGCCCTTCGATGCGTACCAGGTCCTTCTCGTGCATCTCGCTGAACACCTGCTCGGTGAAGCGGCCGCCGCGCACCAGGCCGATGTGGAATTCCAGGAACTCGTCGTCGTGCGGGGCGTTGGCGATGGAGAAGGCGCGCTTCTTGCCGTCGGCCAGGATGAAGTTGACGTACTGACCGGCGAGGTATTGCAGGCGGTCGCCCTCCGGCAGCTTGAGCCACAGGCCCATCACGTTGGGGCTGAGCTTTTCCATGCGGCCAATCTTGGCCGGCAGGGTGCGGATGGGGATATCCTTGGTCGCGGTGACCTCCTTGATCTCCAGTACCAGATCGGAATCGGCCTTGGCCACGCAGGGCAGGGCCATGCCCACCGCCAGCTCCTGCTCGGTGAGGGCGCCCGGCTCCTCGTCGCCGTAGTCCACCTCGCCGCTGACCACCTTGCACTTGCAGGCGCCGCAGAAGCCGTTGCGGCAGCCATAGGGGAAGGCGAGACCGTGGCGCAGGGCTGCATCGAGGACGGACTCGCCCTGTTCCACCGGGAATTCGTGACCGCTGGGTTCAACCTGAACTTTGAAGCTCATTAACTCTACCTTGCCACTGGGTTATTGTTGACAATAAAGGTATGGATTATCCGTCAATCGGCCCGGGAGATAAACCGTGAATATGATTTTTATCATCGGCTGCGGTGATATCGGTCGGCGCGTCGCCCGCCTGTGGCAGGCCCGCGGCGTCACCGTGCAGGCCCTGGCGCGCAGCGACGAGGCGGCGGCCCGCCTCAGTGGCGCCGGCATCACGCCGGTACGCGGTGACCTCGATATCCCTGAAACTCTTGCTACTTTGCCCCTCAACGGCGCGACAGTCTACTACTTCGCGCCGCCGCCGGCGCAGGGTGACACCGATCCGCGCCTGCGTGCCTTCGTCGCCGCCGGTATGCGGCCGGAGCGGGTGGTCTACATCTCCACCTCCGGGGTGTACGGCGATCGTGACGGCGCCTGGGTGGATGAGGACACGCCGCCGGCACCCGCCACCGACCGGGCGCGGCGCCGTCTGGATGCGGAGACGGCGTTGCGTGCCTGGGGGCGTGAACACGGGGTGCAGGTGAACATCCTGCGCGTCGGCGGTATCTACGGCTCCGGCCGCTGGCCGCTGGAGCGGCTGCAGGCCGGCACACCGGTGCTGCGCGAGGAGGAATGCGGCTACACCAATCGCATCCATGCCGACGACCTGGCGGCGATCTGTATGGCCGTTGCCGAGCGGGGCGGGGCGGACCGCATCTACAACGTCAGCGACGGCAGCAACGGCACCATGACGCAGTATTTCTATGCCGTGGCCGACCGTTTCGGCCTGCCGCGCCCGCCGGCGCTGACCCTGGCCCAGGCCATGCAGCAGTTGAGCCCGGCCATGCTCTCCTACCTCACCGAATCGCGCCGTCTGGACAACCGGCGCCTGCTGAACGAGCTGGGGGTGGAGTTGCGCTATCCGGATTTGGCGGCGGGCCTGCAGGATGTTTGACCCGCAGGGTTGGCGCGGGAGCACGGTTGTTATTGCTCGGCCAGCCAGCGCAGGATCGGTTGCCACTGTTCCACATCGACCTCCACCAGGGCCGGCGGCAGCTCGGTGATGCCGAGGCCGCGATCGGCGGCGCGGATGTAGTTCTGGCTGTCGCGCAGGGTGGTGAGAAAGGGGATGCCCAGGCTGGTCAGGAAGCGCTGCAGGGTGTGGTAGATGATCGTGTGCTCCTTCACCCGGTTGGCGATGACGGCGATGCGTGTCTCCTGGCGCGAGACGCGGCCGACCAGCAGCAACTCTTCCACAAAACGGGCACAGGCACGGATGTCGATGGGCGAGGGGAGCACCGGGATGAGCAGGGTCTGCGCGCGCTTGACGTGCCGCTTGAGGTCCTTGCTGTGCACTGCGGCCGGGGCGTCCATGATCACATAGTCCATGCCCAGCGGCAGCAGCAGCTTGTCCTTCTCCTCATCCAGCGAGACGTGATAGATGGTCGGTCGCTCGGCGGGGCGCGCCGCCAGCCAGTCGATGCTGCTGCCCTGCGGGTCGAAGTCGGCCAGCGCCACCTTGCTTCCTGCCACGGCATAGAAGCCCGCCAGATTGGTCGCCACGGTAGTCTTGCCGCAGCCGCCCTTGGGGTTGAGCACCATGATCTTCTGCATCGCCGTTCCTTAATCTTCGTGGCCACCACCGGTGAGGATACGCCAAGTTACGGCTCCGAAGTCACCTCCAGCCGCTGGCGCAACGCGCTGATTACGGCGAGGGCATCGGCCAGCCGCGCGGCGGGAATGCCGTGGGCACATTGCGCCGCCCAGGCGGCCTGCCGTTCGTCCAGCGCACGGTAGGCGCGCTCACCCGCCTTGCTCAGGCGGTGCAGCGGGGCGCGGCGGTGGGCCGGGTTGTCCTCGCGCAGCAACAGCCCTTCCGCCACCAGGGCATCGGCCAGGCGCTGCACGCTCTGGCGCTTCAGTCCCATGCGCCGCGCGATGTCGGCCACGGTGAGGGCCTGGCCATCGAGGGCGATGGCGCCGAGCACCTGCCAGCGGGCGCTGGTGAGGCCCAGCGGTGCGCTCATGGCATCGCCGGCGGCGATGAGGCGACCGTTGAAGCGGAAGGTCTCCAGTACCAGTTCGGTGAACAGGGCTCCGGCGCGGGTATGTGGGGTGGCGCTTTTCATATTGACAGCATGCTGTCAAATGGACAGGATCATGTCAACCTGATGTGGGAGACACGCGCATGAAATCCATCCCCCACGCCATCGCCGGCAGTATCGCCTTCATTACCATCCTGGTGTTCTTCAGCGCCACCGTGGTCGTCGAGGTCGGCGGCGACCCGGCCGCCATCGCCCGCGTCAAGGCGGCCATCGTGCAGGGGCTGTGGCTGTTGATCCCGGCGCTGATGGTCACCGGCGCGAGCGGGTTCGCACTGGCGCGCGGACGCAGCGGCAGGCTGCTGGCGGCGAAGCAGAGACGCATGCCGTTCATCGCCGGCAACGGCCTGCTGATCCTGCTGCCGGCGGCGCTGCTGCTCGAGCATTGGGCGGCGGCCGGTCAGTTCGATGGGATGTTCTATACGGTGCAGGCCGTGGAGTTGCTGGCGGGGGCGGTCAATCTGGCCCTGATGGGGCTCAACATCCGCGACGGCATGCGCCTGCGGGCGAGAAAATAAATAATCGCACCACAAAGACGCAAAGGACGCGAAGCCTTCTTTGCGCCGTTGCGGTGAACGGTTTTTTCAGAGCCCCAGCTGATCCCACAGCGCATCGACGCGCTGTTTCACCTCGTCGCTCATGCGGATCGGCGTGCCCCACTCGCGGCTGGTCTCGCCCGGCCATTTGTTGGTGGCGTCGAAGCCGATCTTGGAGCCGAGGCCCGATATGGGCGAGGCGAAGTCGAGATAGTCGATGGGGGTGTTCTCGATGGTGGTGGTGTCGCGCGCCGGGTCCATGCGGGTGGTCATCGCCCAGATCACGTCCGGCCACGAGCGCACGTTGACGTCGTCGTCGGTGACGATGACGAATTTGGTGTACATGAACTGGCGCAGGAACGACCAGATGCCGAGCATCACGCGCTTGGCGTGGCCCGGATACTGTTTCTTGATACTCACTACCGCCATGCGGTAGGAACAGCCTTCCGGTGGCAGGTAGAAATCGACGATCTCCGGGAACTGCTTCTGCAGGATCGGCACGAAGACTTCGTTCAGTGCCACGCCCAGCACCGCCGGCTCGTCGGGCGGCCGGCCGGTGTAGGTGGAGTGATAGATGGGATTTTTGCGCTGGGTGATGCGCTCGATGGTGAACACCGGGAAGCGATCCACTTCGTTGTAGTAGCCGGTGTGATCGCCGTAGGGGCCTTCCTCCGCCATCTCGCCGGGATGGATGACGCCTTCCAGCACGTATTCGGCGGAGGCCGGCACCTGCAGGTCATTGCCGATGCACTGCACCACCTCGGTCTTGCCGCCGCGCAGTAGGCCGGCGAAGGCGTATTCGCTCAGGGTGTCCGGTACCGGCGTCACGGCGCCGAGGATGGTGGCGGGATCGGCGCCGAGCGCCACAGCGATGGGAAACGGCTGGCCGGGAAATTTCTGCTGGAAGTCGCGGAAGTCGAGCGCGCCGCCGCGGTGCGACAGCCAGCGCATGATCACCTTGTTGCGCCCCAGCACCTGCTGGCGGTAGATGCCGAGATTCTGCCGCTCCTTGTGCGGGCCGCGCGTGACCACCAACCCCCAGGTGATGAGTGGGGCGGCGTCGCCCGGCCAGCAGGTCTGGATCGGCAGCCGGCCCAGATCCACCTCGTCGCCTTCCAGCACGACCTCCTGGCACGGCGCTTCCTTGACCACCTTGGGCGCCATGTTGAGCACCTGCTTGAACTTGGGCAGCTTGTCGAGGGCATCGCGCAGGCCCTTGGGCGGCTCCGGCTCCTTGAGGAAGGCGAGCAGTTGGCCCACCTCGCGCAGCGCACCGACCGATTCCTCGCCCATGCCGAGGGCAACGCGCTCCGGCGTGCCGAACAGATTGCCCAGCACCGGCACGGAGTGCCCCCGGGGATTCTCGAACAGCAGGGCCGGGCCGCCCGCGCGCAGGGTGCGGTCGCAGATCTCGGTCATCTCGAGATAGGGATCGACCTCGACGGTGATGCGTTTCAGTTCGCCGCGTCGTTCCAGCAGGGCGATGAAGTCGCGCAGATCCTTGTATTTCATGGCTGGCCTCGCATGGGGGATGCCGGATTATAGCAGCCCGCTGCCGCGGGGCTGCGCTGCGAAAATCGGCTAAGATGCACGCCTCATTCCCACCAGATGCACGCCATGACCCATCATCCGACAGCCTATGACCCCCGCCGTTTCCAGCAGGTGCGCTGGGCCATCTACGCCGTATTGATCCTGGCCTACATGTCGGTGTTCTTTCACCGCATGGCCCCTGCCGTGGTGTCCGCCGAGCTGATGACCGCCTTCCACACCACCGGCGCCGCGCTCGGCTCGCTGGCGGCGATGTACTACTACATCTACACCGTCATGCAGATCCCCTCCGGTGTGCTGGCCGATACGGTTGGTGCGCGCACGGTGGCGGCGCTGGGCAATCTGGTGGCCGGCATCGGCTCCATCGTCTTCGGCCTGGCCGAGTCCATGGAGATGGCGCTGACCGGCCGCTTTCTGGTCGGCCTCGGCGTGTCGGTGATCTTCGTCGCCTTGATGAAGAGCAACACGGTGTGGTTCCGTGAACGCATCTATGGCCTCATCAGCGGCGTCACCCTGCTGCTCGGCAATGTCGGCTCCATCCTGGCGGCCGGCCCGCTGGCCTGGCTGCTCGGGCATGTGTCCTGGCGCGCGGCCTTCGTCGGCATCGGCGTGTTTTCCCTGCTGCTGGCGGTGCTGTCGCTGCTCATCGTGCGCAACCGGCCGGAGGATGCCGGTTTTCCCTCGCTGCGTGCGATGGAGGGAAAGAGCGCGCATGCGGAGCGCGAGAAGCACTGGCTGCACGACATGCGCGCGGTGTGGGGCAATCTGCGCGTATGGCCCGGTTTCTGGTTCAACTTCGGCATGGCCGGCGGCCTGTTCGCCTTTGCCGGGCTGTGGGGCATACCTCTGCTGCGCGACGTCCATGGCCTGAGCCGCGACGAGGCGGCGCAGTACACCACCCTGACCCTGCTGGCGATGGCGGTGGGCACCCTGCTGCTGGGCTGGATCTCCGATCGGCTGGGCCGGCGCAAGGTGGTGATGGCGGCGAGTGCGCTGCTGTATCTGCTGGTGTGTGCCGGGCTGCTGTGGCTGCCGTGGGCGCCAGGCGCGAGCGGCATGCTGTTGTTCGCACTGCTCGGCCTGTGCGGCAGCGGCTTCGTGCTGAGTTATGCCTGTGCCAAGGAGGTGTGCGCGCCGGCGCTGTCGGGCATGGCGATCAGCGTGGTCAATACCGGCTTATTCCTGGGCGCGGCGATCATGCAGCCGTTGTTCGGCTGGGTGCTGGACCGGGGCTGGGACGGTACGATGCTGAACGGCGTACGCCTGTACAGCGCCGCCAACTACCACGCGGCGCTGTGGCTGATGCTGGGCTTCGCCGCGGTGGCTTTCGTTGCCGCCCTGCGCCTCACCGAAACCCGTGGCCGCAACATCACTGCGACATAGGCGCACGGAAATGCCGCCGCAAAAAGAGGGACAAGATTTTTCACGATGCACACGCGGTCTCCGTCCTGTAAATCCTGCTGCATCGTGTTCATCCTGTCTGCTGTATTCCTTTAACGCCGGAATTCCGCAATGACCGGTGCGTGGTCCGACGGTCGTTCCAGCTTGCGCGTTTCCCTGTCGATGGTGGAGCTGACGCACTGTGCAGCGAGCGGCGCACTGGCGAGGATGTGGTCGATGCGCAGGCCGATGTTGCGGCGAAAGGCGTTCATGCGGTAGTCCCACCAGCTGTAGCTCTTTTCCGGCTGCTCGAACAGGCGGAAGGTATCCGCCAGCCCGGCACCGAGCAGACGCTGGAAGGCGGCGCGCTCCGGCGGTGAGAACAGCACGCTGTTCTCCCAGGCCTTGGGGTCGTAGACGTCGCGCTCGTCCGGGGCGATGTTGAAGTCGCCCAGCACCACCAGGTTGGGGGTGCGCTGCAGTTGCGCCGCGATGAAGGCCTGCAGCTTTTCCAGCCAGTCCAGCTTGTAGGCGTACTTGTCCGAGCCCACCTCCTGGCCGTTGGGGACATAGAGGTCGAGCACGTAGACATCGCCGAACTGCGCGCCAAGCACGCGCCGCTGCGGGTCGTCGAGGCCCGGCAGGTCGGTGACGATCTCGCCGCCGGCGGGCGCGCGGCTGAGCAGGGCCACGCCGTTGTAGGTCTTCTGGCCGGAGTACCGCACCTGATAGCCGGCCGCCTCGATCTCCGCACGCGGAAACTCGTCATCCTGCATTTTGGTTTCCTGCAGGGCGAGCACATCGGGCTGCTGCGCCGTGAGCCAGTCCAGCACCTGGGGCAGGCGCACGCGCAGGGAGTTGACGTTCCAGGAGGCGATTTTCATAGCGTCGGATACACGTTGAAAGATACACGGGCAAAGTGACAAACAGTGCGCGCAGCGCCACCACGCCGCTTGCATCCTGTCACTTGCAAGCTGTATCGGTAGTTAAAGTCGAAAGCCGCCGTGGCGTTCGCGGATGCGCCAGTCCAGCCACATGATGCCGAGGATGAAGCCGGTCACCAGGGAGACCAGCACGGCGAAAAACATCCACCAGGAGCGTGATACCTGATGGTTCTGCTGTGCGGCGCGGGTCTGCTCGGCGAGCTGGCGGCGGGTGAGGTCGAGTTCCCTGGCGGTACGTTCGTGCTGTTGCGCCAGCGACAGCAGCAGCACCTGGGCCGGCATGTCTTCCTGCAACTGCTGTTGCTGGATCCAGCCTTCGTTGCCATCCGGGGTGCGCACACGCACGAAGTCGCCCTGCTGCGTCAGTACCTGCAGGGTGGTGCCGGTAGGCAGCAGCTGTATCGGCTTGCCGGCGGCGCGCGGCGCCGGATACAGCTCGGCGGCGAGACGATCGGTGACATAGAGCATGTCCGCCGCGGCCGGCTGGAACGGCCACAGCAGGCAGAGCAGCAGGGCTGCCCCTATCCGATACCGCATCCGTACGCCCATGCCAGGTAAGCTTCTCATCGCAAGTAGCTTACTATCCTTCTCGATTATTAGACAATCCTGAGCGGGCCCGGGATTGGCGCATGATGCTGACGATGGCTGCGGCCTCGAATCACGCGACCAGGTAGCTCATGCGGCGATGCCGCTGTGGCGCAGCAGGGCATCGATGTTCGGTTCGCGGCCGCGGAATTCCACGAACAGCTCCAGCGCTTCGCGTGCGCCGCCCTGCTCCAGGATCGCCTCCAGAAAGGCCAGCCCCGTCGCGCGATTGAACACGCCTTCCTCCTCGAAGCGGGCGAAGGCGTCGCTGGAGAGAACCTCGGCCCACTTGTAGCTGTAGTAGCCGGCCGAGTAGCCGCCGGAGAAGATGTGGGCGAAACCGTGCTGGAAGCGGTTGTAGTGCGGCGGGCGCACCACCGCCACCTCGGCACGCACCTCGTCGAGGATCTGCTGGATGCGACCGCCCTGCGCCGGGTCGTACTCCAGATACAGGCGGAAGTCGAACAGGGCAAACTCCAGCTGCCGCACCATCTGCATACCGGCCTGGAAGTTGCGCGCCGCCCACATCCGGTCGAACAGCATTGAAGGCAGTGGCTCCCCGGTTTCGTGGTGACGGGCGAAGAGGTCCAGCGCCTCGCGCTGCCAGCACCAGTTTTCCAGAAACTGGCTGGGCAGCTCCACCGCATCCCAGGCCACGCCGCTGATGCCGGCGACACCGGCCACCTCGATGCGGGTGAGCATGTGGTGCAGGCCGTGGCCGAACTCGTGGAACAGGGTCTGCACCTCGTCGTGGCTGAGCAGGGCCGGCCTGCCGTCCACCGGCGGCGTGAAGTTGCAGGTGAGATAGGCCACCGGGGACTGCCGTGTGCCGTCGGGCAGGGTGCGGGCGCGGATGCACTCGTCCATCCAGGCGCCGCCGCGCTTCTTCGGCCGGGCGTAGAGGTCGAGGTAGAAACGGCCGCGCAGGCTGCCTGCGCTGTCGAAGATGTCGTAGAAGCGCACGTCTTCGTGCCAGGTCGGCACGTCGTCGACGGCACGGATGTCGAGCCCGAACAGGCGTTGCACCACCTCGAACATGCCGGCCACCACGCGATCGGCAGGAAACCACGGCTTCAAGTCTTCCTGCGAGAGCGCGTATTTGTGCTGGCGCAGTTTTTCCGCGTAGTAGCTGATGTCCCACACCGCGAGTTGTTCGAGGCCATGGCGGTCGCGGGCATAGGCGCCGATCTCGTCGAGGTCGTGTTGCGCCAGTTGCAGCGAGCGCTGGGCAAGGTCGCGCAGAAAACCCAGCACCTGCTGCGGCGTCTCGGCCATCTTGGTGGCCAGCGAATGCTCGGCGTGGCTGGCGAAGCCCAGCAGCTGCGCCAGCTCGTGGCGCAGGGCGAGGATCTGCTCCATCACCGGGCCGTTGTCCCACTGTCCGGCGTTGGGGCCCTGGTCGGAGGCGCGGGTGACATAGGCCGTATACAACTCCTCGCGCAGGGCGCGATCGTCGGCGTAGCTCATCACCGCAAAGTAGCTGGGGAAGTCCAGGCCGATGCGCCAGCCGTCCTGCCCCTCGCGCTGCGCGCTCTGGCGCATCATCGCCTGGCTGCTGGCCGGGATGCCGGCAAGACGCGACTCGTCGGTGATGAGCAGGTGCCAGCCGTTGGTGGCGTCGAGCAGGTGCTCCTCGAAACGCGCGGTGGCACGGCTCAGCTCCTCGCTGGCGGCCTTGAAGCGCGCCTTCTGTTCGGGCGGCAGGGCGACGCCGGAGAGGCGGAAGTCGCGCAGCAGGTTGTCCAGGTGCTTGCGCCGGGCGGTGGAAAGCGTCGCGTATTCCGCGCCGTCGCGGATCGATTGCAGGGCGCGGTAGAGGTCTTCGTTCTGGCCCAGCTCGGTGGCGTAGGCACTCAGCTTGGGCAGACAGGCGTTGTAGGCAGTGCGCAGTTCGTCGGAATTCATCACTGCGTTGAGATGGCTCACCGGCGACCAGGTGCGGCCCAGGCGGTCGTCCAGTTCCTCCAGCGGGGCGAGCAGGGTATCCCAGCTGTGCGCCTTGTGGTGCAGCAGGCGCGCGATGGCGGCGCGGTTCTCCGCCAGCACGGTATCGATGGCCGGTTCAACGTGTGCCGGGCGGATGGCATGGAACGGCGGCAGGCCATTCATTTCGAGCAGGGGATTGGGCATGGGCACGAACTCCAGTCAAAGAAACGGTCCGCCAATGGACGCGAATGTACGCAAATAAATCGCACCAGAAATTCGCGTTCAATTGCGGACTGCTGTTTGTTGTACAGTGGGGGCATGTTAAATGAAATCCAGTCCCATCCTTACGATGCCCTGACGCCGGATACCGTGCTCGACGCGGTGGAGCGCTGCGGTCTGCAGCCTGCCGGCGGCCTGCTGGCGCTGAACAGCTACGAAAACCGCGTCTATCAGGTGGCCCTGGAGGAGGGGGGCCACGTGGTGGCCAAGTTCTACCGCCCGGCGCGCTGGAGCGATGCGGCAATCCTGGAAGAGCATGCCTTTGCCCTCGAGCTGCTGGCGGCGGAGGTGCCGGTGGTGGCGCCGCTGGCCGATGCAGGCGGCGAGACCCTACACCTGCACGCCGGTTTTCGCTATGCGTTGTTTCCACGTCGCGGTGGGCGCTGGCCGGACCTCGACGTTCCGGACGTGCTGTGGCGTCTGGGCCGCTTTCTCGGCCGCCTGCACGCGGTCGGTGCGGCCCGGCCGTTCGCCTCGCGGCCGCGGCTGGACGTGGCCGGCTTCGGGGTCGAATCGCGCGCGTATCTGCTGGAGAGCGGCCTGCTGCCGCGCGAGTACCAGTCGCGCTACGCCGACCTCAGCGCCGAGCTGCTGGATACGGTGACGGCGGCCTTCGCAGCGGTGCCGTCCCTGGTGTGGCAGCGCATCCACGGCGACTTTCACCCCGGCAACATCCTGTGGACCGACAGCGGCGCGCATATCGTCGACCTGGACGACTGTCGCAGCGGGCCGGTGGTGCAGGACCTGTGGATGCTGCTGTCCGGCGAGCGCCACGAGCAGCTCATGCAGCTGGACGAGCTGCTGGGCGGTTACGAGGAATTCTTTGATTTCGACCGGCGCGAGCTGCGCCTGATCGAGCCGCTGCGCACCCTGCGCCTGATGCACTACGCCGCCTGGCTGGCGCGGCGCCGCGATGACCCCGCCTTTGTCCTCGCCTTCCCCTGGTTCGGCACGCCGCGTTACTGGGAAGAGCACATCATGACGCTGCAGGAGCAGCGTCTGCGCCTGGCCGAGGCGCCGCTCTCCTTCGACGTCAGCTGAGTTTGAACTGCTGCATCATCGCATGCAGCTGCGCCGACAACTGCGCCAGGCGTGCCCCGGCAGAGCTGATTTCCTCGGCGTGGGCGGTGGTGGTACCGGCCAGGTCGCGGATGGTCACCACGTTGCGGTTCATCACCTCGGCCACCGCGCTCTGTTGTTCCGCCGCCGTGGCGATCTGCGTGTTCATGTCGCTGATGGCTGCTACGGCACCGCCGATGCTCTCCAGGGATTGCTCGGTCTGGCGTGACTGATCCACGGCGGCGCCGGCCTGGGTCTGGCCCTGCTGCATCACCGCCACCGCCGCGCCGATGCCGCTGCGCAGATTGTCGAGCATGGTGCGGATCTCGGCGGTGGCCGCCTGGGTGCGGCCGGCCAGGGTGCGTACCTCGTCGGCCACCACGGCGAAGCCACGACCGCTCTCGCCGGCACGCGCCGCCTCGATGGCGGCATTGAGCGCCAGCAGGTTGGTCTGCTCGGCGATGCCGCTGATCACCTCGGTGATGCTGCTGATGCGATCGCCGTCCTGCTGCAGGCGGTTGATCACCTGGGCGCTGCGCTCCACCTCTTCGGCCAGACGATGTATTGCCGCCCGCGCCGCGTTGACTACGTGGCGCCCGGCCCCGCTTTCATGTTCGGCATCGCGGGCCGACTGTGCCGCCTGTGCCGTGTTGCGCGCCACCTCCTGCACGGTCGCCGCCATTTCGTTCATGGCGGTGGCGACCTGCTCGGTCTCGGCCTGCTGTTGCTGCATGTGCTGCACGGTTTCGCGCCCGGTGGCGGAAAACTGATCGGCCGCAGCCGCCAGCTCATCGGCGGTTTCAAGGAACTGGCCGAAGCAGGTGCGCAGGCGTGCCTGCAGCAGCTTCATGGCCTGCAGCATCTGCCCCACTTCGTCGTTGTGTTCCACCTCGATACGGCACGCCAGGTGGCCGCCGGCCATTTCCTTGGCGAGGGTGACCACCTGGGACATGGGCTTGATCACGGTGCGATTGAGCAGCAGGCCGATGACAGCCATCAGGGCCAGACCGGCCAGACAGATGGCGATGATGAGGTGCGTGCTGTTCTGGTTGAGCGCCGCCACCGCCTGTGACAGCGGCATGTTCTCCGCGGTCGAGCCCAAGGCATCGATCTTCTTGCCCAGGGCGTTGTCGCTGCTGAGCCGGCTTGCCTGCCACAGCTGTTGCACCTCACCGATCTGGGTCATGTGCTGGTCCAGCAGGTGCTGCTGCCGCGTTGCGCTGTAGTTGCTCACCAGCGCCACCGCGATCGCCAGGGTGGCCAGCAGCAGCAGGCTGGCCATGATGCGCAGTTGCAGGCTGATGTCGAAGATGTTGCGCCGCGCCGGCAGTTTGGCACCGGTGTCGCTGCGCAGTCTGGCGTAGAGCTGCTCGGCAGCCTCGACCTGGTGCGGCGCAGGGCGGCTGCGCACCGACTGGTAGCCGACCACGGCGTCGCCCTCGTATACCGGCGTGACGTAGGCATCGACCCAGTAATGGTCACCGTTCTTGCAGCGGTTCTTCACGATGCCGCGCCAGCTCTGGCCCTTCTTCATGGTGTCCCACAGGTCCTGAAAGGCGATGGGCGGCATGTCCGGGTGGCGTACGATGTTGTGGTTCTTGCCGATCAGCTCTTCTTCGCTGAAACCGCTGATGTCGATGAAGTCACGGTTGGCGTAGGTGATGGTGCCCTTGAGGTCGGTGAGCGAGGTGATGGTGACGTCGTCGCCATAGGTACGTTCCCGCTGGGTGACGGGCGTGTTGAGCTTCATGCCTCCTCCTTGATCTGCTGGTATTGTCGCGCGGCATTCCGGTGCGCACATGCCGCTGTTCGCCGGCATGGCAGGAAGACACCCTCCGCAGGCGGCGGATGGCGTGCTTTCCGTGGGGCTATAGTCCAGGAAAATGACTTCTGGCAAAAGAAATATCTGCTTATGGCTCGGCGGCACAGCAGAAGGCGGGGCTTATTGCAGGCAGGTGCCGCTCCCGGCCCTCCCTGGCCGCCGCGGCATAGTCCATCCCTGGACAAGCGCCGCTCCCGGCCCTCCCTGGCCTCCGCGGCATAAGTCCATCCCTGGACAAAAAAAATGGAAGGCCGGGGCCTTCCATGTAAGGGGTGTAACAATGTCTGGGTGGAATGAGTCTACGAATGCCGATAGTTTTAGTCAAGAACTTTTTTGTCCCAGGGTGATTGGCGCTAGAATCCCGTCATTCTCTTCATGCGGTTACTTCCCTGGCCATGGAACATCGTTTCACGCCCCGCCTGCCTTACACCCTGGAGGTTGCCCTGTATTCGCGTGGCGCCCTGGTGGCGCGGGGCATCTGCCGCAATGTGAGTCGTGACGGCATGTTTGTGCAGGTTGAACCCGGCTTGCTAAACCGCAATGCCCTGGTGGAGGTGGAGATCCTGGCGCAGGAGCGCAGCGGCAGGCTGCGCCTGCCGGCGATGGTGGCCCATTGCGGGCACGACGGGGTGGGGCTGGTGTTCGACGAGGTGGCCGAACCGGAGGCACTGCAGATGCTGCGGGCCTACCTGCACTCGCTGCGGGCGCCGGGCGGCGAATAGGGAATGTCTGAATAAGTCCGGCCCGGACTGCTCGGACCACGCCAATCGAAAAGTGCAATTTTCCCTTGGTTTCATTTCCCGGCGAGGATAGGTCGTTGGAATATGGCGGCAGCTTCCTGTGCCGCGGAAGCCCTGAACTTGTTCAGTGCCTCCCTAGGCGAGTACCGCCAGATCGCGTCCGGCCTCCTTGGCGCGATACAGGCCCTTGTCGACGCGCTGCAGCAGCGCCTCGGCATCCTCCATTTCTTCCAGCGTGGCAACACCGATGCTGACGGTGAAACCGATGCTCTGATTGTCCGGCCCGCGTACCCGGGCCTTGTGGCAGGCGGCGCGGATGCGATTGGCGAGATCTAGTGCCTGCTGCTCGTTCTTGCCCGGCAGGATGGCGAGGAATTCCTCGCCGCCATAGCGGCCGATGAGGTTGATGCCGGGCAACTCACGGATCATCAGGCGGGCAAACACTTGCAGCACCATGTCGCCGGCAAGATGGCCGTAGGTGTCATTGATGCGCTTGAACAGGTCCAGGTCCAGCAGCAGCACCGACAGCGGACGCTGCCGGTCGCGCGCCCGCTCCACTTCCAGGTCGAGCCATTTGTTGAGTACGGCACGGTTGACCAGGCCGGTGAGGGCGTCGCGGGTGGCCTCGCGGTAGAGCTGCAGCAGCATGTGCAGCTGCGCCAACTCGGCCCACATGGCGATGCCGGCCAGCAGGCCGAGCAGCCAGACCTCGCCGAAGGCGCGCACGGTGAACAGGGTGCCGAAGGCGATTTCGGTGCCGAGCACCACCAGGCCGATGGTGATGGCGTAGGCCAGTCCCTCGATGAGGGTGAAGGGAAACAGCGCCAGCAGCGAGACCACCAGGTAGGGCAGGAAGCTGTAGCCCATCAGGATGCCCGCATCGGGCACGTCGCCGCCGAGCACGATGCGCGAGCCGATGTAGAACAGGCCCGGAATGGCGATGAACAGCGCCACGCGCACCCGCGCCAGCAGCAGGTTGTGGGGCTGCGCGGTCCACAGTCCCAGGGCCAGGAACAGGCCACTGAAACCCAGGCGCAGCACCAGCATCTCCTTGAAGCTGGGGCCGGAGAGCAGGACCAGATCGATGGGGATCCACAGCGGCGCCAGCAGCGCAAAGACGAAGCTGAGCAGGCGCACGCGCAGGTAGATGTATTCCGCGCGCGAGCCGTTGAAATCGCGGGAGTGATTGTGCGAGGCGACCATATCCTGCAGGGTGGTGCGCAGCAACCACTCGCGCAGGCCGGAGTGCGGTTCGTTACTCATCAACTCCTGATCGGTAAATTCTTCTACTGGATGTTCCACTGGCGTTCTCGGTTATTGTCGTTATAGGTAGGCAGTATACAGCGGCCGCAATTCCTGCAGGGTTTCTTCCACCGCCACCGGCAGGGTCTTGGCATACATGTCGAGGAGCACCAGGGCATTGACGGTGCCGTCCTCGCGCGCGGCAGCGCGCAGACGGTTGGCCATGGCCCGGTTGACGATCTCCACGTTGTGGTAGAGCTGGAGCAGGCCGTCGAAGCCCATTTCGGTGGACAGCCCCTGCTGCTGGCGGAAGTATTGGCCGAGCAGGTACATGCTGGCGGCGCGGTACATGGTTTCCTCCTCCGTGGCGAAGGGCAGATGGAAGCGCGCCATGGGCTTGAAGAAGGCCATGTGGGGACAGCCGCTGGTGGCGATGATCAGGCCCATCATGGCGCTGATGGCGTTCTGGGCCGAGGTGTGCTGCAGGATGCGTCGCTCCGGCGTGATGACTTCCGCGTCCACCTGGTCGTAGGAGAGCACGTCACCCAGCAGCGCGACGGTGCCGACCAGGGAGCGCGCCAGCGGACAGTGCGGGTGTTCCGACTCCTGCAGCGGACAGTGGGCGCAGCGATGAAACCCCAGTCGCGTCCATTCCGCCGCCTCCTCGGTGAGTGGCATCACCGGCTCCAGGCGCTGCGCATCCAGGCGGATGGCAAAACTTGCTTCTCGCCCGTCGGCAAAACGGAAGATGTATTGTATGTCCAACTCCATGGCATGCCTCCTGGCAGCTAGCATATCAGATGGTGCCGCCAGGACGCTGCAGGCGGTAGAATCGCAGCCATGACCTGTAGTGACGCCCTCGGCCGCTACCTCCCGTGCCAGCAACCAACCAAGGACACGCCATGACCAAGCACTACGATTTGATCGCCATCGGCGCCGGCAGCGGCGGCCTCTCTGCTGCGGAGCGCGCGGCCATGCACGGCAAGAAGGCGGCCGTCATCGAGTCCGGGCGCATCGGCGGCACCTGCGTCAACGTCGGTTGCGTACCGAAGAAGGTGATGTGGAATGCCGCCGGCATTGCCGGCGCCCTGCGCGATGCCACCGACTACGGCTTCGATGTGCTGGTCAACGACTTCGACTGGAATCAGCTGGTGAGTGCGCGCGAACGCTACATCCAGAATATCAACGACTGGTATGGCGGCTATCTCAAGGAGTCCGGCATTGATCTGATCCAGGGCTATGCCCGCTTTGTCGATGCACACACGCTGGAGGTGGAAGGCCAGCGCTACAGCGCCGATCACATCGTGGTATCCCCCGGCGGGACGCCGCTGATTCCGGCCATCCCCGGCGCCGAGCACGGCATCGACTCCAACGGCTTCTTTGCCCTGCGTGAGCAACCCCGGCGTGTGGCGGTGGTGGGCGGCGGCTATATCGCGGTGGAGCTGGCCGGCCTGCTCAACGCCCTCGGCAGCGAGGTGGACCTGCTGCTGCGGCGCCAGCACTTCCTCGGCCATTTCGACGCCATGCTGCGCGAGACGCTGATGGAAGAAATGGTCAACCACGGCGTCAACATCCTGCCCAACATCAACGTCGAAAAGGTGGTGAAGGGGGATGACGGCCGCCTCACCCTGCACTGCTCCGGCGGCCATACCCTGGCCGGTTTCGATACGCTGATCTGGGCCATCGGCCGCGCCCCCCACACCGCCGATCTGAGTCTCACCGCCGCCGGTGTGGAGAGCGACGCCCATGGCTATATCCCCACCGACGACTATCAGAACACCAATGTCCGCGGCATCTACGCCGTGGGCGATGTCACCGGCCGGGCCCAGCTCACGCCTGTGGCCATCGCCGCCGCGCGCCGCCTGGGCGATCGCCTGTTCGGCGGCCAGCCGGAGCGCAAGCTGGACTACGACAACATCCCCACCGTGGTGTTCAGCCATCCGCCCATCGGCACTGTCGGCCTGTCCGAGGAAGAGGCGCGGGCGCACCACGGCGCGGAATCGGTCAAGGTGTACCAGACCCGCTTCACCCCCATGTACCACGCCTTCACCCGCCACGGCTCCAAGACGGCGATGAAACTGGTCTGCGTCGGCGTGCAGGAGAAGGTGGTCGGCGTCCACATCATCGGCAACGGTGCCGACGAGATGCTGCAGGGCTTTGCCGTGGCGGTGAAGATGGGCGCCACCAAGCGTGACTTCGACAACACCGTGGCCCTGCATCCGACCAGCGCGGAAGAACTGGTGACGATGCGGTAAAACCCGGGACCAGTTACAAGATACAAGTGGCAAGCAGAGACTGAGGATTACAACCCATCATGTCGGTTCGAGCCTATCGCGGAACCCAGCCCACCATTCACGCCTCGGCCTATGTCGATCCGCAGGCGGTGGTGATAGGTGATGTGGTGATCGGGGAGGACAGCTCGCTGTGGCCGATGGCGGTGGCGCGCGGCGACGTCAATTACATCCGCATCGGGGCGCGCAGCAACATCCAGGATGGCACGGTACTGCACGTGACCCATGCCCACGCCGAGGTGCCCGGCGGCCATCCGCTGCTGATCGGCGACGAAGTGACGGTGGGGCACAATGTCACCCTGCATGGCTGTACGGTGGGGGATAAGTGCCTGATCGGCATGGGCTCCATCGTGCTGGACGGGGCGGTGCTGGAGTCCTATAGTCTGCTGGGGGCCGGGAGCCTGGTCCCGCCGGGCAAGACCCTGGAAGGGGGATATCTGTGGATGGGCAGCCCGGCGCGGAGAGTGCGTCTGCTGACGGCAGCCGAGCGTGAGCGCTTCGGCTATTCAGCCGAGCACTATTGCCGCCTCAAGGCAACATACCAAAAACAAGCCTGACGCTGCGTTTGCAAGGAGGTTTGCATGGATGTATTCGTGGGAAATCTGCCGGACACCATTACCGCCAATGTGCTGGAGAAGTTGTTCTCTCCCTTCGACCGCCAGGTCCAGATCAAGCTGCATCGGCACCAGGATAAAGAGGGTCGCGCCGGTTGTTACGGCGTGTGCACCTTTTCCTCCTCCCGCCAGGCCCAGAAGGCCATCAAGAAGCTCAACGGTTACAACTTGTTCAGCCACACGCTGACGGTGCGGGAGTTTTTCTATCGCAGCTACAGCAACGAGCGCCGCGCCCTGGGCTGGCGCGATCGGCCGTGGCAGGGGGTCGAACGGCGCGGGTTGGAGCGGCGTCGGGGGACAGCCCTGTCCCGCAAGGCGGATATGTTTCTCGAGGAGAGCGCGCCGGCGCCGGTGGCGCAGGAGGAAAAGGAGCGCATCGTGATCTCGGGTTACCGCGATCTGGCCACCAAATTCACCTGATGCGGCCGCTGGCGGCCGGGCGGAATCTGCCGGCCCGGTAGCCTCCCTACATGTGCTGGCGTAGCGCGGCGATCACCGGCGAGGTGGCCGGGCGTACGCCGCGCCACAGGTAAAACGATTCCGCTGCCTGTTCCACCAGCATGCCCAGGCCATCCAGTGCCCGGGTCGCCCCTGCCGCCGCGGCCCAGCGCAGGAACGGCGTCGGTTCCTTGCCGTACATCATGTCGTAGCACACCGCATCCGCCGCCAGTACGCCCGCCGGCAGCGGCGGCACCTCGCCCTGCAGGCTGGCCGCGGTACCGTTGATCACCACGTCGAACTGCTGCCCTTCCAGGGCGGCGAAACTGCTGGCCCGCACCCTGCCCAGGTCGGCAAAGGCGGCGGCGAGTTCGTCGGCCTTGGCTACCGTGCGATTGGCGATCACCAGTTCCGCCGGCCGCTCGGCCAGCAGGGGTTCCAGTACGCCGCGCACGGCGCCGCCGGCGCCGAGCAGCAGCAGCCGGCGTCCGGCCAGTGCCACCGCGTGGTTCTCCTTCAGGTCGCGCACCAGGCCGACGCCGTCGGTGTTATCGCCGTACAGGCTGCCGTCATCCTCGAGGCGCAGGGTATTGACCGCGCCCGCACGTTCGGCGCGCTGGCTGCGCCGCCCGGCCAGCGCCCAGGCCTCCTGCTTGAACGGCACGGTGACGTTGAGCCCCTTGCCGCCGGCGGCGCGAAAGCGCGCCACTGCGGCGGCAAAGTCGTCCAGCTCCACCAGGAGCGCCTCATAGCTGAGTTGCTGCCCCGTCTGCTGCGCGAAGCGGTGTGGATCAATGGCGACTTGCTGTGGCCGATGGGGTTGCCCATCACGGCGTAACGGTCGGTCATGGCAGGGATCTCGCTTAAAAGCAGAGGCAAGTTTCAAGTGACAAGCGAATGAGCTCGCTGTGCTCGTGCTGTTCCGAATTCAAACGGGCGTGCGCACAGCGCACTCCTCCACTTGTAACTTGCCACTTGAAACTTGTGTCCGGTTGACTCTACGAGCCGAACGCCCCCTTCAACATGAAGAAGAACACGATGGCCAGGATGGCACCGGCCGGGAGGGTCACGATCCAGGACAGGAAGATGGTGCGCACCACCTCCATGTTCAGCGCCGCGATGCCGCGGGCCAGGCCGACGCCCAGTACGCCGCCCACCAGGGTGTGGGTGGTGGAGATGGGCAGGCCGGTGCCGGAGGCGAAGACCACGGTGGCCGCGGCGGCCAGGGTGGCGGCGAAGCCGCGGCTGGGGGTCAGTTCGGTGATGCCGCTGCCTACGGTGGCCATCACCTTGTAGCCGAAGGTGGCGAGGCCAAAGACGATGCCGACGCCGCCCAGCAGCAGCACCCAGGCCGGCATGGCGGCCTTACTCGCCACCTCACCGCCGCTCTGCACCACACTGATCACCGCCGCCAGCGGTCCGACCGCGTTGGCCACGTCATTGGAGCCGTGAGCAAAGGCCATGGCACAAGCGGTAACCACCATCAGTACGCCGAACACCTTCTCCACGTTGGCGAAGTGGAACGCCCGGTCGGCCTGGGGATCGAAGCGCATGCGCGAGATGGTGTAGATGCCGACCAGCATGGTGGCGATGCCGACAACGATGGCGTACAGGTAGCTTTCCGCGGTGCTGATGTGCAGGCCGATGTGCTTGAGACCCTTGGTCAGGGTGACCAGGGCGACGATAAAGCCGACCACGAAGATGTAGACGGGGACGTAGCGCTTGGCATTCTTCAGCGGGTTGTTGGTGTCGAGGATGAACTTCTGCACGCTCTGGAACAGCCAGTAGGAGACGATGCCGGCGAGGGCTGGGGAGACCACCCAGCTCATCACGATGGAGCCGATCTTGCCCCACTTCACCGCCTCCATGCCGAGGCCCACGGCAGCGAAGCCGACAATGGCGCCGACGATGGAGTGGGTGGTGGAAACCGGCCAGCCGAAGTGGGAGGCGACCAGCAGCCAGATGGCGGCGGCGAGCAGCGAGGCGAGCATGCCGTAGACCAGCAGCTCCGGCTGGCCGGCGAGCAGGTTGGCATCGATCATGCCGCTGCGGATGGTCTCGGTGACGGCGCCGCCGGCCAGATAGGCACCGGCGAATTCGAAGATGGCGGCGATGATGATGGCCTGGCGCGCCGTAAGGGCGCCGGAGCCCACCGAGGTGCCCATGGCGTTGGCGACGTCGTTGGCGCCCACGCCCCAGGCCATGAACAGGCCGAAGGCGACCGCCAGCACGATGTAGATCGTTGCGTATTCCATCGTGCGCCCTCCTTAGCGTGCCAGCATCATCAGCAGGCGGCTGCCCACGCGCTGGGCCAGGTCGCCGAGGTCGCCGATCCAGTCGATGACGTTGTACATGAACATCACATCGACGGCGTAGAGTTCCTTTTCCTTGCTGAACAGCAGGTCACGCACCTCCACCTGCAGGCTGTCGGTATCGGCCTCGATGGCATCGAGTTCGGTGATCATCTTTTCCACCAGCTCCACCTCGTGGCCGCGGAACCCTGTCTCCACCAGTTCGTCCAGCTCGTTGATGGCCAGCTGCGCCTGGGCGGTGGCATCGATGCAGCGGCGGGCGAACTCCAGCAGCTTGGCGGCGATCTCCGGCGGGAACACCATGCGGCGGCCGATGATCAGGCCGGCGATGTCCTTGGTCTTGTTGGCGATCTTGTCCTGCATGCGCAGCGCCTCCAGCAGGTCGCGGCGCGACACCGGCATCATCCAGCCGCGCGGCAGGTGCAGGCGCAGTTCCTTCTTCAGGGCATCGGCCTCGCCCTCCAGTACGGCGATGCGTTTCTGCACCTCGCGGGCACGGGTCCAGTCCTGCGCCAGCGCCGCCTCGAGGAACGGGATGATCTCCTGCACGCAGACCTGGACCTTGGCCATGTGCTGCTGCAGGGGGCTGACCGGCGAGGAGCCGAACATGCTGAAGACGAAGCTTTTGGGGGACATGATGATTCTCTGTAGCGATGTAATTGGTTGTTTTAAGGGGTGAGGGGCCAGGGGCCAGGGGCCAGGGACTGAGTGCGCCGTGCGCACGGCCGTCTTTTTTCTAGCCCCCAGCCCCTAGTCCCTGGCCCCTATTCTTTGAGCCATTCCGCCGCGCGCCGCGCGAAGTAGGTGAGGATGCCGTCGGCGCCGGCGCGCTTGAAGGCGAGCAGCGACTCCATGATCACCGCCTTCTCGTCCAGCCAGCCGTTCTGTGCCGCGGCCATCAGCATGGCGTACTCGCCGCTCACCTGATAGGCGAAGGTGGGCACGCCGAACTGGTCCTTCACCCGGCGCACGATATCGAGATACGGCATGCCCGGCTTGACCATCACCATGTCGGCGCCCTCGTCCAGGTCCAGTGCCACCTCGCGCAGGGCCTCATCGCTGTTGGCCGGGTCCATCTGGTAGGTGTACTTGTTGCCCTTGCCCAGGTTGCCGGCGGAGCCGACTGCGTCGCGGAACGGGCCGTAGAAGCTGGAGGCGTACTTGGCGGAATAGGCCAGGATGCGGGTGTGGATGTGACCGGCGGATTCCAGGGCCTCGCGGATGTCGCCGATGCGGCCGTCCATCATGTCCGAGGGGGCCACCACGTCGGCACCGGCCGCGGCGTGGGACAGCGCCTGCTGCACCAGGGCGACCACCGTCTCGTCGTTCATCACATAGCCGGTGTCGTCGATGAGGCCGTCCTGACCGTGGGTGGTGAAGGGGTCCAGCGCGACGTCGGTGATGACGCCCAGTTCGGGAAACTCCTGTTTCAGCGCCCGCACCGTGCGTTGCGCCAGGCCGTCCGGGTTCCAGGCCTCGGCGGCATCCAGCGACTTCTTCTCCAGCGGCGTCACCGGGAACAGGGCCATGGCCGGCACGCCGAGCCGGTGCAGGGCCTCGGCCTCGCGCAGCAGCAGGTCGAGGGACAGGCGCTCGACACCGGGCATGGAGGCCACCGCCTCGCGGCGGCCGCTGCCTTCCAGCACGAACAGGGGGCAGATCAGGTCATTGGCGCTGAGGGTGGACTCCCGCATCAGGCGGCGGGAGAAGTCGTCACGGCGCATGCGGCGCATGCGCGTCCAGGGAAAGGCGCCATGGCTGGTTTCGGGCTGGCTCACGGGTGATTCCTCAGCGCTTGGGGTCATTTGAAAGGCGCACAGTGTATCACTGCGGACGGGGGGGCCAGAAGGTCGGGTCGACGCCGGGGCGAGTGCCCCGGTATGATGTTGACCAATATCCTAAGACGTTGATACGGGCGTGGCATGGACGGGCAGGACAGTGGGACCGCAGGGAGCAAGGGCAGCAATCTGCCCTATGCCGTAACCTTGAGCCGCTGGAGCGGCGAGTTCGCCGACCCGGCCGCCGAGACGGCCTTTGGCGAGCATGTCGGTGCCGCCGAACTGCGCCATTTCATCATCGCGCTGTGCGTCACCGGCCCGCTCTATTTCGCCTTTGTCATTTCCGACCAGCTCCTGCTCGGTTTCGGCCCGTTGTTCTGGCTCAATGCGGTGCTGCGCCTGGGCGTACTGGCCTTCTGCTGGGGCCTGGCGTGGTGGCTGCTGCGCAACCCCGCGGTGCCGCCGCGCCTGTATCGCTACACCCTGTTGTTCTATTTTGTGGTGCTGGGCAATGCCCTGCTGCTGTACCCGGTCAGCCAGCGCGAGTTTCTGGAGATCTATCCGGGATTGCTGGTGATGATGGTGGGTGCCTTTTTCTTCATCCCCAGCACCCTGCAGCATCGCCTGCTCGCCACGACCGTTGCCTTTGGCGGTCTGGGTATCGAGACCCTGCTGTTCTTTCCCCCGGCCCCGCACCAGCTGCCACTGGCAGCGCTGTTCTTCAGCGTGACATTGATCTTTTGCGTGATCACATCGGTGCAGCATGCGCGTCTGCGCCGCTTCTCCTTCATCGACTCGGCACACAGCCGCCATCTGACGACCTTGCTGCAGCAGGAGGTCGCGCTGCGCCGCCAGCTGGAAGAGGCGGCGCGCGTGCAGGCGTATACCGACGAGCTTACCGGTCTGCCCAACCGGCGCCGCTTCTTCGAGCTGGCAGAGCGCGAAATGGTGCGCGCCCGGCGTTACGACGAGCCGCTCGCGGTAGTGATGCTGGATCTGGACCATTTCAAGGAGGTCAACGACAGCCACGGCCATGCGGCCGGCGACCAGGTGCTGCGCGCGGTGGGTGACGCTTGTCGCGACGTGTTGCGTACCAGCGATGGGGTGGGGCGGCTTGGCGGTGAGGAGTTCGCCATTCTGCTGCCGGAGACGAATCTGGATGGTGCGCGCCAGTTTGCCGAGCGTCTGCGCCAGGGCATCGCCGCCTGCCGCATCGGTCTGCCCGGTGCGGAGGTCACCCTCACCGCAGCTCTCGGCGTGGCCGCCCGTGCGCCGGGCGATGACCCTACGCTGGATGAGCTGCTGGCGCGGGCTGATGCCGCGCTGTACCGCGGCAAGGCGGCGGGGCGCAACCGGGTGGAAGGGTAAAAAATCGCTCAACGTTCAAAGTTTAAAGTTGCGCGAATCCCGGGCAGCTTTTTGCTGAATCTTGAATCTTGAATCTTGAATCTTGAATCTTGAATCTTGAACCCGCTTTATAGCTCCTTCGCCAGCAGGGCAAAACGGTAATCCCCCGCCGGCAGCGGGATGCGCACGCGGTGGCCGCCACCCGGCGCCTCGTCCAGCGCCGCGCCGTTGCGGCCTTCCATGTGTTCCAGCACGAACCTGCGGTTGCCCTGCGGGGTGATCAGCTCCAGGCGGTCGCCGACGCGGATCTTGTTCTTCACGTCGATCTCGGCCAGACCGGTGGCCGCGTCGTAGCCGTCCACCTCGCCGACGTACTGCTGCCTCTCGCCGCTGGAGGCGCCCTTGATGTAGTTCTGGTACTCCTGGGTGTGGTGGCGCACGTAGAAGCCGTCGGTGTAGCCGCGGTTGGCCAGGTTTTCCAGCTCCGCCAGCAGGCGGGTATCAAAGGGGCGGCCGGCGACGGCGTCGTCGATGGCCTGGCGGTAGGCCTGGGTGGTGCGGGCGATGTAGTAGGGCGACTTGGTGCGGCCCTCGATCTTCAGCGAATCGACACCGATGCGCACCAGTTCGGCGATGTGCTCCACCGCGCGCAGGTCTTTCGAGTTCATGATGTAGGTGCCGTGCTCGTCCTCCTCGATGGGCATCAGCTCGCCGGCGTGCTCGCGCTGCTCCAGCAGATAGACCTGCTGCGCCTCGGCACGGCGCACATCTCCGCCCGCGTCGGTGACCGCCTCGTGCACCTGGTAGTCCCAGCGGCAGGAGTTGGTGCAGGTGCCCTGGTTGGGGTCGCGGTGGTTGAAGTAGCCGGACAGCAGGCAGCGGCCGGAATAGGCGATGCACAGGGCGCCGTGCACGAACACCTCCAGCTCCATGTCCGGGCACTCCTGGCGGATCTCCGCCACCTCGTCCAGCGACAGCTCGCGCGACAGGATCACCCGCACGATGCCCTGCCGCTGCCAGAAGCGCACGGCGGCGTAGCTGACGGTATTGGCCTGCACCGACAGGTGGACGGGCATCTCCGGCCAGCGTTCACGCACCATCAGGATCAGGCCGGGGTCGGCCATGATCAGGGCGTCGGGCTTGAGGGCGATGACCGGCTCCATGTCGGCGAGGAAGGTCTTCACCTTGGCGTTGTGCGGCATGACGTTGCTGGCGAGGAAGAACTGCTTGCCCTGGGCATGGGCCTCCTGGATGCCGCTGGCCAGGTTGTCCAGGTCGAAGTCGTTGTTGCGCACGCGCAGGGAGTAGCGCGGCAGGCCGGCGTAGACGGCGTCGGCGCCGTAGGCGTAGGCCATGCGCAGGTGGCGCAGGCTGCCGGCGGGGGCGAGGAGTTCGGGTGTTTTCATCGGTGTGCGGAAGGTCAACGGGCAGCTATTCTACCTCCGATTGCCCGCCCGGTGCCGATGGGCGACAATCTGCGCATTCAAAAGACCTACAAGACACGAGGGAGTACACCATGATTCTGTCACGCAAGCCGCTGTGGATGCTGCTGCTGGCGCTGGGCCTGCTGCTGGGGGCCAAGGCGGGGGCGGCCAGTGTGCCGCAGGCGCCGGAGCAGCTGATGACCGAGGTCAGCCAGCGCATGATCGAGACCCTCAAGCGCGAGCGCGACGCGGTGCGCGAGCGGCCGCAGCACATGTTCGACCTGGTGGATCGGGTCCTGGGGCCCCATGTGGATTTTCCGCGCATGTCCGGCTGGGTGCTGGGCAAGTACTGGCGCCAGGCCACGGCCGCCCAGCGTGAACGCTTCATCGCCGCCTTCCGCGTGATGATGGTGCGCTTCTATACTGCCGCTCTGCTGGAGGACCCCAAGCAGCTGGACGACCTGCTGGCGCGCAATGACGAGCTGATCACCTTCCTGCCCGGCCGCCCGGCCGAGGGCAGTACCACCACGGTGCGCTCCGAGGTGCATCTGGATGACGGCAAGGTGGTGCAGGTGCTGTTCGCCGTACACAACCGCGACGGCGACTGGAAGGTCTACGACGTGACGGTGGAGGGCGTCAGCCTGGTGACCAACTACCGCACCTCCTTCGCCCAGGAGATCACCCAGGTGGGCATCGACGGCCTCATCGCCCGGTTGGAGGAGCGCAACCAGGCACTGATGGAGCAGGTGGTCAACGGCAAGAAGCCCGCACAGTAGGCCCGCGGGCGCCGTGCGGTGCGGCGGCCGTAATCGTGTACCATAGCGCCATTTCGGCGGAGGACTCCCTTTGGAACAGTATCGCGGCACCACCATCCTGGCGGTGCGTCGCCACGGCAAGGTGGTTATCGGCGGCGACGGTCAGGTCACCCTCGGCAACACGGTGATGAAGGGCAACGCGCGCAAGGTGCGCCGCCTGTACAAGGACCGCGTTATTGCCGGGTTTGCCGGCGGCACCGCCGACGCCTTCACCCTGTTCGAGCGTTTCGAGGGCAAGCTGGAGAAGCATCAGGGCAATCTCACCCGCGCCGCGGTGGAGATGGCCAAGGACTGGCGCACCGATCGCGTGCTGCGCCGCCTGGAGGCCCTGCTCATCGTCGCCGACGGCACGGCCACCCTGATGATCACCGGCAACGGCGATGTCATCGAGCCGGAGCACGACCTCATCGCCATCGGCTCCGGCGGACCCTTCGCCCAGTCCGCGGCGCTGGCGCTGTACCAGAACACCGAACTGGATGCCCGCAGCATCGTCGAGAAATCCCTCGGCATCGCTGCCGGCATCTGCATCTATACCAACGGCAACCTGACTATTGAAGAGCTTGGTTGAGCGACAGCCAAGGCAAACCCAATGACAGGATGAACAAGATTACAGCGGATTAACGCGGTGTTTGTCTTGTTCATCCCGTCCGATGTTCTGAGTTAGTGCGGTAATACGATTCCATGAGTGAAATGACCCCCCGTGAGATTGTCCAGGAACTGGACAAGCACATCATCGGCCAGACCGCCGCCAAGCGCTCGGTGGCGGTGGCGCTGCGCAACCGCTGGCGCCGCAGCCAGGTGAGCGATCAGCTGCGCAACGAGATCACGCCGAAGAACATCCTGATGATCGGCCCCACCGGCGTCGGCAAGACCGAGATTGCGCGCCGCCTTGCCAAGCTGGCCAATGCCCCGTTCATCAAGGTGGAGGCCACCAAGTTCACCGAGGTGGGCTACGTGGGCCGCGACGTGGAGTCCATCATCCGCGACCTGGTGGACCTCGCCATCAAGATGATGCGCGAACAGGAGATGGCCAAGGTGCGCCACCGCGCCTTCGAGGCGGCGGAGGATCGCGTGCTCGACATCCTGTTGCCGCCGGCGCGTGGCTTCGAGCAGGAGCAGGCCGACTCCGGCACGCGGCAGAAATTCCGCAAGAAGCTGCGCGAGGGTGACCTCGACGACAAGGAGATCGAGCTGGAGCTGAGCGCCGCCCCCATGGGCGTGGAGATCATGGCGCCGCCCGGCATGGAGGAGATGACCTCGCAGCTGCAGGGGCTGTTCAAGAACCTGTCCGGTGGGCGCACCAAGCGGCGCAAGCTGCCGGTGAAGGAGGCCATGCGCCTGCTC
>Ga0172382_10000823_pt1 | contig 57558 bp, 61 predicted proteins | sample Leawel138RmetaG_FD_122245 | JGI IMG/M metagenome (GOLD analysis project Ga0172382, IMG submission 122245) | Leachate microbial communities from a municipal landfill in Southern Ontario, Canada - Leachate well 138R metaG | ecosystem: Engineered > Solid waste > Landfill > Unclassified | place...
ATTTGACGGGCAGCAATGCTAGTGACAGTTTCACCTTTGGTGCGGCGGGCACATTATCCGGCATCATAGATGGCGTCGCTGGTGTTAATGATGAGATTAACTACGCGGCCTTGGCTAGTGCAGTGTTGGATATCACCAGCTTGATCAACATCGACCGGGTGATTGGCAATGGCAGTAACTTCACGTTGGTCAACGGTAACATCTATACAATCACAGGAGCAGATGCAGGTACCGTTGACGGCATTGCCTTCACTGATTGGGCTAATTTGACGGGGAGTGGCGCTAATGACCGTTTTGTCTTCAGTGCGGCGGGTAGCGTGTCTGGTGTGATGGATGGTGGTGCTGGTGCTAATGATGAGGTTAGCTATGCGGCCTTGGCCAATAAAGCCTTGGATGTCACTAGTTTAACCAATATTGAGCGGGTGACCGGTGGTAATAATGGTTTTACTTTGGTTGGTGGTACAGCCTATATGATTACTGGTGCCGATACAGGGGTAGTGGACGGTATTACCTTTACCGGATGGGCCAATCTCACCGGTAGTAGTGGCAATGACAGCTTTACCTTCGGTACAGGGGGGAGTTTATCTGGAGTGATCGACGGTGATGTTGGTGCTGATGATGAAATTAACTACGCGGCTTTGGCGGGTAAAACGCTGGATATTACCAGCTTGACCAATATTGAGCGGATTACCGGTAATGGTGGTAACTTCACGTTAGTCAACGGCAGTACCTATACCATCACTGGGGCAAATGTTGGCACAGTTGATGGTATTGCGTTTATCGGCTGGGCCAATCTCATCGGCAGTAGTGGCAATGACAGCTTCACCTTTGGTGCAGCGGGTAGTTTATCTGGTGAGATTGATGGTGTTGGCGGCACGGGTGATAGTGTTAATTACTCGGCACTGGCGGCTGTTACGGCTGATGTAACCAGCTTTAACGGTATTGAAAGCTTGATTGGGGGGGGAAGTGGCTTTGTTTTGACTGAGGGTACGGCGTATACCATTACCGGTGCAGATGCCGGGACGGTTGATGGCATTGCTTTTACCGGCTGGGCGAACCTCATTGGTAGTAGTGCGAATGACAGCTTCACCTTCGGTACGGCTGGTACGCTATCCGGTGTCATTGATGGGGCTGCTGGTAGCGATGATGAAATTAACTACGCAGCTTTAGCGGGTAAAACACTGGATATCACGACCCTGACCAATATCGAGAGGGTTACCGGCGGTGGTGGTGGGTTTACTCTGGTTGGTGGTACGGTGTATACCATTGCCGGCGCCGATACGGGTACGGTTGATGGTATTGTTTTTGCTGATTGGGCCAATCTTACCGGTAGCGAGGGTGATGATAGTTTCACCTTCGGTGCAGCTGGCTCGCTATCTGGTTTTATTGATGGTGCTGCGAGTACGAACGATGAAATTAACTACTCCGCTTTGGCCAGCAAGACACTGGACATCAGTAACTTGACCAACATTGAGCGGGTTGCGGGTGGCAATAGCGGGTTTACTTTAGTTGGCGGTACAGTGTATGCCGTTACCGGTGCTGATGCCGGTACAGTCGATGGTATCGCCTTCACTGGCTGGGCCAATCTCACCGGCAGTAGCGGCGATGACAGCTTCACCTTCGGCGCAGCTGGCATGTTGTCTGGGGTGATTGATGGTGCTAATGGTGGCAGCGATACAATAAATTATGCATCAATTGCAGGTGCGTTTAATTTGGATCTAGCGGCTCCGGGTTTTATTGGTATTGATGAGGTTATTGGAGGAGGAAATGCCTTCACTATCAGTAATGGACGAGCATTTAATTTGACCGGGAATAATAGTGGTACGGTTGATGGTATTAGCTTTATTAATTGGGCGAATTTAGTGGGTTCTGCAGCTGCGGATACCTTCGTATTGTCGGGAGGTACGCTAGACGGAGGTATTGATGGGGGGTTGGGTGACGATACGCTTTTTGGTGTTGATGGTCGTAACCATTCATTTGTTTTTGCCAATATAGATTCAGCATTGGTGGATGGTATTAACGTAACCGCTGTGGAGAATTACCGCGGTGGTAGCGGCAATGACACCTTTACTATTGATTCGATTGTTAATGCGAACATTGACGGTGGTGCTGGTAACGACAGCTTTGTGATTGGTGGTAGTGCTGTGGTCAGCGCCTTAAGTGGAGGTGCTGATACTGACGTGGTTTCCTTTGTGGGTGATGAGTCCAATTGGGATTTTTCTGCTGCTAATCCGTCAATAAATGGTATCGAGTTGCAGCTGATGGAGTTGTTTGAAGACAAAGCAGTAGTCGCAATGAATGTTATTGCGACAAAAGGGGCTTCTATTGATGCAGGTCTAATTAATTTTGACAATGGTTTGGCTCTTTCTTACTTGTCGGCAGGTGATTTGTCGCTACGGGGTAGCAGCCTGGATATTGATAGCTTGGAGCGTGGCGGGGATATCAGCCTTATCGCGGATGCGATCACAGTCCGTGGAAATCTATCTGGCCAAAATCTGGCTGTTGTAACGACGGGCGATGTATTTTTGAGTGATGTGGCTGCGACGACAGCAGTATTGGATGTGGGTGGACAGCTGGAGGTGGCGCAGTTGAATACCGGCAGCTTGTCGATCGTTGATGCGGCCCATGTGATGCTTGGCTCGATAACATCGGGTGTAGTTGGTGTTAATTCCAGGGGTGGAGTGGTTGCACAGAGTCTTGTTGCGACGGACTTGGATATAACGGCGGCTGGAGATGTGGCATTGAATACCTCGACACAGGGCGTGGTTAATATTTCGTCGGTGTTTGGTAATGTTGCGCTGATTGAGTCAGGTGATTTGCGCGTAGGTAATATTAGCGCGACGGGTAATAGTAGTCAGATAAGTGTGCAGGCCCAGGGTGATATCGTGTTTGATACCGTAGGTACTCAATCCAGGAGCAGCGGAAGTGTGCTGATACGCAGTGAGCGCGGTAGTATCTATGCTGATCGCGAATTAGATGAAGCGTTGCGGGGAGATGTAGATATTGTCGCGGGGCAGATAGCTGTAGAGTCTGCGTTTGGGGAGGTAGGGCGGTTTAATCGCCCCATAGTGCTGGATAGTGTTGGCTCTTCAGAGGTGCTTAATGCCAGGCCATTCGTTAACGCCAGAGGTGGTACACCAAAGGTTAATGTGAGTGGCGGTGTGCTCGGCTCTAGTGCTTTGGATGTTGCGTCCTCGTCAAGTTTAAATAGTGCGGTACAGGCTTTAATCGATACATTGGTAGAAGTTGACCCTGGTGTTTTTAAGGATGATCGTCTAGTAGAGCTTGATGATGATGCGCTAGCTTTGCCACAATCGCAGCAATCAGAATAAATAAATGACAAAAGGGCTATCCAGATTAAATATTTCCTGTATAGTGCGCGGCCTGACTAGCTTTTTCTGAAAGCTATTTAAGGTTTGAAGCGCTAGTGTCTACGGTATTTATAAAAACACGTGACATTAGATGAGATTAGGTCATGAATATTGTTGACAGCGCTCGGGTCAATCATTAGAATGCGCCTTCCTTTTTTCGGGTAGCCCTAGCCAATGTTAGTGAGCCCCTGTTAAAACACGATTGGAGTTTGGTCAGTGCAGAATCAGCGAATCAGAATTCGTTTAAAGGCTTTTGACCATCGCCTAATCGACGTATCTACCGAAGAAATCGTAGAGACAGCAAAGCGTACCGGCGCGCAGGTTCGTGGACCAATTCCACTGCCAACACGCAAAGAGCGTTTTACTGTACTGGTTTCACCGCACGTGAATAAGGATGCTCGTGATCAATACGAGATCCGCACTCATAAGCGTTTGCTAGATATTGTTGAGCCAACTGAAAAGACGGTAGATGCGTTGATGAAGTTGGACTTGGCGGCTGGTGTAGAAGTTCAGATTAGCTTGGGTTAAAAGCTTCGCGGCTTTAATCGATAAGAGCGAAATCAAAAACACAATATAAGTTAGACCCGCTCGGGGTCGTCCCCGAGTCGTGTAACGTACTCTTAACCTGTTGGGTTAAAGAGCACGGCCATAGAGGGTAAGCCCCGTACACTGTGAGGTTGTAAAATGACAATTGGTTTGGTTGGCCGTAAAAGCGGCATGACCCGCGTCTTTACAGACGAGGGCATATCTATACCGGTAACTGTGATTGAGGTAACTCCCAATCGCGTTACGGGTGTCAAAACTAGCGATAATGATGGCTACTCTGCAATCCAGGTAACAGCTGGTTCACGCAAAGCATCTCGCGTATCAAAGTCTCAGGCTGGTTTGTTTGCTAAAGCAAGCGTAGAAGCTGGTCGTGGTCTTTGGGAATTTCGCTTGGGTGATGGTGATGAGGCTCCTGCAGTGGGTGCTGAGTTGACTGTTGCTACTTTCGAAGTTGGACAAAAAGTTGATGTAACTGGGCAGTCTAAAGGTAAAGGTTTTCAGGGCGGTATTAAGCGCTGGAACTTCACCATGCAAGACGCTACGCACGGTAACTCGCTATCTCACCGTTCGAACGGTTCTATTGGTCAGTGTCAGACTCCTGGTCGCGTTTTCAAAGGTAAGAAAATGTCGGGCCATATGGGTGCTGAGCGCGTAACTGTGCAAACACTTGAAGTTGTTCGTGTCGATGCAGCAAAAAACATTATATTGATTAAGGGTGCTGTTCCGGGCGCTCCAGGCGGTGATGTTATTGTTCGTCCTGCTATTAAAGTTAAGGGGGCTTAATCCATGGAATTAGCAACCTTTACAGTTGGTAATAAAGCGGCAACAGGTGCTGTTGAAGTTTCTGATGCGACCTTTGCTAAAGAATTTAACGAAGACTTGGTTCATCAGGTTGTAACTGCCTACTTGGCAGGTGCACGTCAAGGTACTCGCGCCCAGAAGAACCGTGCTGCGGTATCTGGTGGTGGTAAGAAGCCTTGGCGTCAAAAAGGCACTGGTCGTGCTCGTGCGGGCACTATTCGCTCACCAATCTGGCGTTCAGGTGGTGTGACGTTTGCAGCTCAGCCGCAAGATCATTCGCAAAAAGTAAACAAGAAAATGTATCGCGCCGCCATGCGCTCAATACTTTCTGAGCTGGCTCGTCAAGAGCGCTTGATTGTAGTTGAAGAGTTGGTGTTAGCTGAGCCTAAAACCAAGTTGTTGGTTTCAATGCTTGACGGTTTAGGTTTGAGCGGTGCATTGCTGGTGTCAGAAGACGTTTCTGATAATTTATACCTTGCTTCACGCAACCTGCATAAAGTAGGTGTGGTAGATGTTGATGGTGTGGATCCAGTGAGCCTAATTGCTGCAGATAAAGTGGTTATCACTGTGCCTGCACTGAAGAAATTTGAGGAGTTACTGGGATGAATGCAGAGAGACTGTATACGGTTCTAAGAGGCCCTCATATTTCTGAGAAGGCGGCTATGAATGAAGATCAAGTTGTCTTTAAAGTTGCAGTTACTGCAACTAAGTTAGAAGTAAAAAAGGCTGTTGAAAAATTATTCAAAGTTAAAGTCGAAGGCGTTAAGACTGTTAACGTCAAAGGCAAGGTTAAGCGGAATAAGTTTGGTTTGGCTGCAAAGCCTAGCTGGAAAAAAGCTTACGTACGCTTAGCGCAGGGTCAGGAAATTGACTTTGCGGTAATAGATTAATCAGGGGTTAAAGTCAGATGGCAATTGTAAAATCAAAACCGACATCTCCTGGTCGCCGCCATGTAGTCAGAATAGTACATGCTGATTTGCATAAGGGTGCGCCTTACGCGCCTCTTTTAGAAGCGCAAAGCAGAAATGGCGGTCGTAATAATAATGGTCGCATCACTACTCGTCACGTCGGTGGTGGTCATAAGCAGCATTATCGCCTAATTGATTTTAAGCGTAATAAAGATGGTATTCCTGCGACAGTTGAGCGTCTGGAGTACGATCCAAACAGAACTGCAAATATCGCTTTAGTTTTGTATGCGGATGGCGAGCGTCGTTACATTATTGCGCCAAAAGGCATGAAGGCTGGCGATCCATTGATGTCAGGTGATGCGTCGGCCATTAAACCTGGGAATGCATTGCCGTTGCGCAATATTCCAGTGGGTAGCGTTATACACTGTATTGAGATGAAGCCTGGTAAAGGTGCGCAGATTGCACGTAGTGCCGGTACGTCCGCTCAGTTGGTGGCTCGCGAAGGTCAGTATGTAACAGTGCGTTTACGTTCGGGCGAAATGCGTAAGATTTTGTCAGAGTGTCGTGCGACATTGGGTGAAGTATCCAATAGTGAGCATAGCCTGCGTAAACTGGGTAAGGCTGGTGCGTCGCGTTGGCGCGGTGTTCGTCCTACAGTTCGCGGTGTTGCTATGAACCCGGTAGATCACCCGCATGGTGGTGGTGAAGGTCGTACTTCAGGTGGTCGTCACCCAGTATCACCTTGGGGTATGCCAACCAAGGGTTATAAGACTCGCAAAAATAAGCGTACTAATAACTTGATCGTACGCAAGCGTAACGCTCGTTAAGAGCTTTAAAAGATAAAGAGGAAGGTGCTGTGCCACGTTCACTAAAAAAAGGTCCATTTATAGATCTTCATTTAATGAAGAAGGTCGAGACTGCGATTGAAAGCAATGACAAGCGTCCTATTAAGACTTGGTCGCGTCGCTCGATGATCTCTCCAGATATGGTGAGTCTGACAATCGCTGTACACAATGGTCGTCAGCATGTCCCTGTCTTTGTAACTGAAGATATGGTTGGTCACAAGCTGGGTGAGTTCGCTGCTACTCGTACTTATCGCGGTCATGCTGCTGATAAGAAAGCTAAGCGCTAATTCACTTTATTTGAAGACAAGGTAAAGAGTGATGGAAGTTTCAGCAAAATTAACTGGCGCGCAAATTTCTGCACAAAAAGTGCGGTTGGTCGCTGACCAGATTCGTGGCAAAAATGTTGAAGAAGCCCTGGATATTCTGGAATTCAGCAACAAAAAAGGCTCGGATCTTATTAAGAAGATTTTAAACTCTGCGATTGCTAATGCAGAGCATAACGAAGGTGCTGATGTTGATGAGTTAAAAATATCAACCATCTTCGTTGACGAAGGTAGAACCTTAAAACGCCTACGTCCACGAGCTAAAGGTCGTGCAGATCGCATTTTAAAGCGCTCTTGTCACATTACCGTTAAAGTTAGCGACAGCCAAGATTAATTAGGAGACGACCAGATGGGCCAGAAAGTACATCCCACAGGCATACGTTTAGGCATTACCAAAGAGCACACCTCTGTATGGTATGCAGATGGGCGTGCTTATGCCGAACATCTGATCAACGATCTAGAAGTTCGTGAGTTTCTTCAAAAGAAGCTTGAGAGTGCGTCAGTAAGCCGTATTGTTATTGAGCGTCCAGCACAGACTGCTCGTATAACCATACACACAGCTCGCCCGGGTATTGTTATCGGCAAAAAGGGTGAAGATGTAGATAAGCTACGTAAAGAATTGGCTGCAAAAATGGGTGTGCCCGTGCACATCAATATCGAAGAAATTCGTAAGCCTGATTTGGATGCTAAGCTTGTAGCGCAAAATGTTGCGGGTCAGTTAGAACGTCGCGTAATGTTTCGCCGTGCCATGAAGCGTGTTGTGCAAAATGCGATGCGCCAAGGTGCTGAAGGTATCAAGATTCAGGTTAGTGGCCGTGTTGGCGGTGCTGAGATTGCACGTACTGAATGGTATCGTGAAGGTCGAGTGCCATTGCATACACTGCGTGCAGATATCGATTATGCGACTTATGAAGCTGCAACTACCTACGGAATTATTGGCGTTAAAGTCTGGATCTTCAAAGGTGAAGTGATAGGCGGTGCGGCAGCAGAGCCCGAAGTCAAAGGTAAAAAAGGCGCTAGCAACTAATCATTGCTAATCATAAGTTTTAAGTAAAAGAATTAAGGGTAAGGGTTCAGCAAATGCTACAACCTAAACGTACAAAATTTCGCAAGATGATGAAGGGCCGTAACCGTGGTTTGGCTCATCGCGGCAGTAAAGTAAGCTTTGGTGAGTATGGCCTAAAAGCCATCGGCCGTGGTCGAATTACGGCTCGCCAAATTGAATCGGCGCGTCGTGCAATGACTCGTCATATTAAACGTGGTGGTAAAATTTGGATTCGTGTATTTCCAGATAAGCCTATTACTCAAAAGCCTCTTGAAGTTCGTCAAGGTAAAGGTAAGGGTAATGTGGAGTACTGGGTGGCACAGGTTCTACCTGGCAAGGTTTTATACGAAGTTGAGGGCGTTAGTGAAGAAATAGCTCGCGAAGCTTTTGCTTTGGCCGCAGCGAAGATTCCACTTGCAACCACTTTTGTTAAACGGTCGGTAATGTGATGAAAGCTACTGAATTACGTGAAAAATCTTTAGAAGAGCTGAATGCTGAATTGCTAAAGCTGCGAGAAGGTCAGTTCAAACTGAATATGCAGAAGGCGACTGGGCAGCTTGCTCAGACCCATCTGTTAACACAGGCTCGCAAAGATATAGCACGGGTTAAAACTGTGCTTTCAGAAAAAGCAGGTAAATAACATGTCAACAACAGAAAGCGGAACTCGTATAGCCACGGGTAAAGTGGTTAGCGACAAAATGGATAAAACCATTACAGTGCTTGTCGAGCGTAAAGTTAAGCACCCTCTTTATGGTAAGTACCTTGTTCGTTCATCTAAGCTACATGCCCATGATGAGAACAATGACTGTAAAATAGGTGATTTTGTTACGGTTTCTGAGACTCGTCCTTACTCCAAGACTAAAACTTGGAAGCTGGACAAGATCGAAGAGCGTGGTATACAGGTTTAATTCCACCCCAGCGGGTTATGTTCTCGGTGATTTTAAAGCCGGGGCGCGGTTAAAAGGTTTGGAGTAAAAGATGATTCAAACAGAATCGTATTTAGATGTTGCAGATAACAGTGGCGCACGTCGGGTTATGTGTATCAAAGTGCTGGGTGGCTCTCATCGCCGTTATGCGCGAATTGGTGATCTGATCAAAGTTACTGTAAAGGAAGCTATTCCGCGCGGTAAGGTTAAGAAAGGCCAGGTAATGACAGCGATTGTTGTGCGGACTAAAAAAGGTGTTCGTCGTCCAGACGGGTCACTGATTAAGTTCGATGATAACGCAGCTGTTATTTTGAATGCCCAGAATGCCCCCATTGGTACTCGTATCTTTGGACCAGTAACCCGCGAATTGCGCGGTGAGAAATTCATGAAAATTATCTCTCTAGCTCCTGAAGTATTATAGTTAATACTTGTCGAGAGAGAGCGAAGAGAGTTGAGGATCGGAAATGCGTAAGATAAAGCGGGATGACGAAGTGATCGTCTTAGCTGGCAAAGACAAGGGTAAACGTGGCAAGGTTGTTCGCCAGGTTGGTGAGGACCGTATGATTGTTTCTGGAATCAATATGATTAAGAAACATCAAAAGCCTAACCCCCAAGCTAATATTGCTGGCGGTATTATTGAAAAAGAAGCTGCGATTCAGATTTCAAACATAGCGATATTTAATTCCGCTACAGCGAAAGCCGATCGTGTGGGTTTTAAAGTTGAGGATGGCAAAAAAGTGCGCATCTTCAAGTCCAACGGCGAACAGATTGACGCTTAAGCTTTTAGCTTGGGGCGACAAAGCAAAGAGAGCTGGGAATAGTAATGTCTAATTTAAAAGAAGTTTACAACACAGAGATTCGGGCAAAGCTAAAAGAAGAGCTGAACCTGAAGAACGTGATGGAAGTGCCTCGTATTACTAAGATCACCTTAAATATGGGTGTTGGTGAAGCTCTGGGAGATAAAAAAATCCTCGAGAACGCTGTAAGTAATATGGAACAAATCAGCGGCCAAAAAGTAGTGATTAACAAGGCTCGTAAATCTGTTGCAGCGTTTAAAGTACGTGAAGGCTGGCCGATAGGATGTAAAGTTACTCTACGCAGTGAGCGTATGTACGAGTTTCTAGAGCGCTTGATTAGCATTTCTATTCCTCGTATTCGCGATTTTCGTGGGATTAGTCCCAAGTCATTCGATGGTCGTGGTAACTTTGCGATGGGCGTGACCGAGCAGATTATATTTCCAGAAATAGATTATGACAAAATCGACAAGCTACGTGGTATGGACATTACCATCACCACTACTGCAAGAAACAATGCAGAAGGCTTGGCTTTATTGAAAGCATTTAATTTTCCATTTAAGAACTAAAGGTATAGCGATTATGGCAAAGCAATCAATGATCGCACGCGAGAAAAAGCGCGAAGAAACTGTAAAGAAATTTGCGGCTAAACGTGCTGATCTGAAGGCGATTATTCGCAGTCAAGACGCGAGCGATGATGAAAAGTGGAATGCGCAGATTAAGCTGCAAAAGCTTCCGCGTGATGCTAACCCTGTTCGCCAGCGGAATCGGTGTCAGCTTACAGGTAGGCCCCATGGTGTATATCGTAAGTTTGGCTTGTGTCGTAACAAGTTGCGTGAGGCGGCTATGCGTGGCGATGTGCCTGGACTGGTTAAGGCTAGTTGGTAATTATCTTGTCTTTGTTTCAGTAAGAAATTGATAAGACAAAGGTTTTAGGAGCAAATATATGAGCATGCAAGATCCCATCGCGGATATGCTGACCCGGATTCGTAACGCGCAGATGGCTGGTAAGCCTGATGTAGCTATGCCAGCTTCCAAGTTGAAATCAGCACTCGCTGCTGTATTGCAAGATGAAGGCTACATCGCCGGTTCACATCGCGAAGAAGTTAATGGTAAGCCCAGTTTAGTTATTGAGCTTAAGTATTTCCAAGGTAAGCCGGTTATTCTTGAAATAGACCGGGTTAGTCGTCCAAGTTTGCGCACTTATGCTGGAAAAGATGAGTTGCCGAAAGTACGTAATGGATTGGGTGTGGCAATTGTATCCACGTCTCAAGGTGTGATGACTGATCGTGCTGCACGTGCTGCTGGTGTTGGCGGTGAAGTATTGTGTACGGTTTTTTAATTTAGGCTGCCTTTTAATTTAGAAAATGAGTTTAGGACTATGTCTAGAGTAGCAAAAAGCCCAGTTGTCATTCCTGCAGGCGTTGAAATCAAGTTTAATGGTCAAGATTTGACTGTTAAAGGTGGTAACGGAAGCTTGTCTTGGGATGTGCACGAGAAGGTTGAAGTTAAGCAAGAAGAAAATACGTTAGTGTTTAGTGGCCGTAATGATGACAAGGAAGCTTGGGCATTGGCAGGTACTACTCGTTCTTTAGTGAATAATATGATCACTGGCGTAAGTACAGGATTCGAGAGAAAACTGGTATTAAACGGTGTTGGTTATCGTGCTAAATCAACTGGTAATGTCCTTAGTCTGACTTTGGGTTTTTCTCACCCAGTTGACTATGAGCTGCCAGAAGGTGTAACTGCAGATACGCCCTCTCAAACAGAGATCGTTCTAAAATGTGCGGATAAGCAAAAGCTTGGACAGGTTGCCGCAGACATTCGCGCATTCCGTCCGCCTGAGCCTTATAAAGGTAAAGGGATTCGTTATTCCGATGAGAACGTTCGTCGTAAAGAAGCTAAGAAGAAGTAAAGGTTAGGTAATCAGTATGAGCGACAAGAAAACTTCAAGATTGCGCCGTGCTCGTCGTGCTCGCGCAAAGATGCGTGAGCTGGGCGCTAACCGCCTGAGCGTTTACCGCTCTTCGCAGCACATTTACGCACAAATTATTGCGCCACAAGGCGACAAGGTACTGGCCAGTGCTTCTACACTGGATAAGAGCTTGCGTAGTGCAAGTACCGGTAATGCAGAAGCTGCTGCGAACGTGGGTAAGTTGATCGCTGAGCGTGCTCAAGCCGCTGGCATCACTAGCGTTGCTTTCGACCGTAGTGGTTTTAAATACCATGGCCGTATTAAGGCTTTGGCAGATGCTGCCCGTGAAGGCGGCCTTCAATTCTAAGGTTTTGAACGATGGCATTTAATGATTCTAAAAAACAGGATGATTCTGAAGGCTTACAAGAGAAGCTAGTTCAGGTTAACCGTGTTGCAAAAGTTGTAAAAGGTGGCCGAATCTTCGGTTTCACAGCACTTACTGTAGTAGGTGATGGTCAGGGCAAGGTTGGCTTTGGTCGTGGTAAAGCACGTGAAGTGCCAGTAGCTATTCAGAAAGCTATGGAAGCGGCTCGTCGTAATATGATTAGCGTTGACCTTAATGGCGATACCATCCAGTATGCTATTAAAGCTAACCATGGTGCTTCTAAAGTGTTCATGCAGCCTGCGTCACAAGGTACAGGTGTTATTGCCGGTGGTGCTATGCGTGCAGTGCTTGAATTGGCTGGTGTGCATAACGTATTAGCTAAATGTTATGGCTCCACTAATCCGGTTAACGTTGTTCGCGCTACATTCAAAGCGCTTGAGACAATGGCTTCTCCTGAGCAGGTGGCAAATCGCCGCGGTAAAACAGTTGAAGAAATTTTAAACTAGAGTTTTTTCGCTGTAACTAAGCAGCGGAAAAATTTAAGCGGCTCTTAGAGTTGCTGAATATCAAGGTTATAGAAATGGCCAACAAAACAATCAAAGTTACACTGCTCCGCAGTACGGCTGGGCGTTTAAAAGCGCATAAAGCTTCTGTAGCAGGTTTGGGTTTACGCCGTATTAATCACTCTGTTGAAGTAGAAGATACGCCTTCTGTTCGCGGCATGATTAATCAAGTCAGCTATTTAGTAAGAGTTGAGGAATAATCATGACTGACGAATTGCGTTTAAATACATTAAGCCCTGCGCCAGGTAGCACCCACAGTTCCAAACGTGTTGGTCGTGGTATCGGTAGTGGTCTCGGCAAAACCAGTGGTCGTGGCCATAAAGGTCAAAAGTCTCGTACTGGTGGTAGCGTGCGTCCAGGTTTTGAAGGCGGTCAGATGCCTATGCAAAAACGCTTGCCGAAATACGGTTTTACTTCTCGTATATCGCGCGTTACTGCTCAGGTTCGCACTAGTGAATTGACCCAGCTGGCTGATGAAGTTATTGATTTGACTGCACTTAAGAGGGCTGATCTTGTCGGTACTCATATTGAGCGCGCTAAGATTTTCCTGTCAGGTGAGCTGACCAAGCCGGTTACGATTAAAGGTTTGGGTGTGACCAAGGGTGCTCGTGAAGCAATTGAAAAAGCCGGCGGAAAAGTCGAAGAATAAGTCTGAGGTATAAATGAAAACAGGGCTGCTATCCGGCGGGAAGCAATCTGGACTGGGCGAGCTTATGGCTCGCCTTCGTTTTGTATTGCTAGCCATAATTATTTATCGGATCGGTACACATATACCGGTGCCTGGGATTAATCCAGACCGAATCGCAGCAATGTTTAATCAGAACCAGGGCACAGTCCTTGGCCTGTTTAATATGTTTTCTGGTGGTGCCTTGGAGCGCATGAGTATATTGGCGCTAGGTATTATGCCGTATATTAGCTCGTCGATTATCATGCAGCTTATGTCTGCTGTTAGTCCACAGCTTGAGGCCTTGAAAAAAGAAGGCGAATCCGGGCGTCGCAAGATAAGCCAGTACACGCGTTATTTGACGGTTATATTAGCAACTGTACAAGGTACGGGCATGATCGTAGGTCTTGCCAATTCTGGAATGGCTTATACGGTAGGCTTTTCATTTTATTTTACTGGTGTTGTGTCACTGGTAACCGGCGCAGTTTTCATGATGTGGCTGGGTGAGCAGATCACTGAGCGCGGTATAGGTAATGGTATATCGCTGCTGATTTTTGCTGGTATTGTTGCGGGCTTACCCTCTGCTATTGGTCAATCGATTGAGCAGGCGAGACAGGGTGAGATCAACATATTGGTGCTGTTGCTTATTTTGGCTTTGGCGATAGCGGTTGTTTATTTGGTAGTGTTTATTGAGCGCGGCCAGCGTCGCATTACAGTGAATTATGCCAAGCGACAACAGGGTAACCGTCTAGTACAAGGACAGCAAAGTCATCTGCCAATGAAGGTTAATATGGCGGGTGTTATCCCGGCGATATTTGCTAGCTCATTATTGTTGTTTCCTGCGTCGATTGCTCAGTGGTTTGGGCAAAGTGAAGGAATGGAGTGGTTGCAAGAAGTATCCTTGGCCATTGGTCCAGGCCAGCCATTGAATATACTGCTGTTTACTTTGTTAATTGTTTTCTTCTGTTTTTTCTATACGGCATTAATGTTTAATCCGAAGGAAGTTGCAGATAATTTAAAACGTTCTGGTGCGTTTTTGCCAGGTATACGTCCAGGTGAGCAGACTGCTAGCTATATTGATGGCGTGTTAACTCGTTTGACTATTTTTGGCTCAATGTATATTGCTCTGGTTTGTTTAATGCCCCAGTTCTTGGTGGTTATGTGGAACGTACCATTCTATTTGGGCGGTACATCATTATTGATTGTTGTGGTTGTTGTTATGGACTTTATGTCACAGGTTCAATCGCATTTGATGTCTCATCAATATGAGTCAATGATGAAAAAAGCAAACTTGAAAAATTATGGTAAAGGTCGCGGTTGATTAATAAGCAGTTTTGCTGTTGTTAGTTCATTTCGGCTTTGTTGAAAGCTCTCCTTAATTGAGAGCGTGTTGGAGAAGTAAAATGAAAGTCCGTGCTTCTGTGAAGAAAATTTGTCGTAACTGTAAAGTTGTTCGTCGTAAGGGTGTTGTTCGCGTTATCTGTACTAGCGAACCTCGTCACAAGCAACGTCAGGGTTAAACCATTAGGTTTAGCAATAGGTTACGTTCAGGTTGATTTTTTTTTAATCTGACGCTAAACTGTCGCGCCGTTTAAGCAGGTGGGTTTATTGTTTGTCCTAGTGGCAAAAGTAAATCTCTGATTAGCTGGGATCCCATTAAAACGGGTTAAGTGGTCAGTTTAGGGTTACCTCTGTGAAAGTATGATCTCTCCAGAGATAAGCAAACGAAAGTTTTGGAGTAAATTGGATGGCTCGTATAGCTGGTGTCAACATCCCCGATCATAAACATGCGGTGATCTCGTTGACCTATATCTATGGTGTCGGTCGCCCTACGGCCAGGCAAGTATGTGTCGCCACGGGTATTAACGAAGATGTAAAAATTGGCGATTTAACAGAAGAGCAGCTCGATACGCTTCGTTCTGAAATCGGTAAGTTAAGCGTCGAAGGTGATCTACGTCGTGAAGTGTCAATGAACATTAAGCGTTTATTGGATTTGGGTTGTTACCGTGGCTTGCGTCATCGTAAGAGCTTGCCACTACGTGGTCAGCGCACCAAAACAAATGCTCGGACACGTAAAGGTCCTCGTAAGCCAATTCGGAAGTAATTAAGTTCGCTTAAATCTTCGAAGGCTAAATAAACAAGTAATTTGAAATAATTACTTTAGTGTAGCTACATCACTATTGTAGTGCTGATATTAGAGTAGGAATATATGGCTAAAGATAAAAAGCCGGCCCGTAAAAAGGTCAAAAAGACAGTTGTGGACGGCATCGCGCATATTCACGCTTCTTTTAATAACACCATCATCACCATTACTGATCGCCAAGGTAATGCGCTTAGCTGGGCAACTGCTGGTGGATCAGGTTTCCGCGGTTCACGTAAAAGTACTCCTTTCGCTGCTCAGGTAGCGGCAGAGCGTGCTGGTATCGCCGCCCAGGATTATGGTTTAAAGAATCTTGACGTTGAAGTTAAAGGTCCCGGCCCAGGTCGTGAGTCCGCAGTTCGAGCTTTGAACAACGTTGGCTACAAGATTGGTAGCATTAATGACGTAACGCCGATTCCTCACAACGGCTGTCGTCCACCTAAAAAACGTCGCGTCTAGTTATTAAAAGCAGCAAGAGAATACAGGAATACCATTATGGCTAGATATTTAGGCCCAACGTGTAAACTGTCTAGAAGAGAAGGTACTGATCTGTTCTTGAAGAGCGGTGTGCGTCCTCTAGACTCAAAGTGTAAAGCTGAAACTGCACCAGGTGTTCATGGTGCTCGTCGTGGTCGTTTATCTGACTACGGTGTTCAGTTACGTGAAAAACAAAAAGTTCGTCGTATGTATGGCGTACTTGAGAAGCAGTTTCGTAATTACTATAAAAAGGCAGCCCGTTTAAAAGGCGCTACTGGTGAGAACTTACTGCAATTATTAGAAAGCCGTTTGGACAATGTGGTATATCGCATGGGCTTTGGTTCTACTCGGGCCGAATCGCGTCAATTGGTATCGCATAAAGCAATCTTGGTAAATGGCGAAGTGGTTAACATTGCTTCTTACCAAGTTCAAGCTGGTGATAAAGTTGCTGTTCGTGAAAAAGCGAAGCAACAGCTGCGTGTTAAACACTCTATCGAGTTAGCCTCCCAGCGTGGCGATTCTGAATGGATTGAAGTTAATGCAGGCAGCATGGAAGGTACTTATAAGGCGCAGCCTGATCGCGCTGATTTGTCTTCCGAGATCAATGAAAGTTTGATTGTTGAATTGTACTCCAAGTAACTTGGTTGCTTGGTTTTGATTCGATAATCTGAAGGACTAATACTACACAGGTGTCCATATGCAGAGTGCAGTGAACGAATTTTTAACGCCACGCGTTATCGCCGTAGACGAAGTAAGCCCGACTCGCGCCAAAGTGACTTTGGAACCTTTGGAGCGTGGTTTTGGCCATACTTTAGGTAATGCCTTACGTCGTATACTGTTATCTTCGATGCCCGGTTGCGCCGTTACAGAAGTCGAAATAGACGGTGTGTTGCACGAGTACAGTGCTATTGAAGGTGTGCAGGAAGATGTAATTGAAATCCTGCTCAACTTGAAAGGCGTGTCTATTTTGATGCACGGTAAAGATGAAGCAGTTTTAAGTTTGAGTAAATCTGGGGTAGGCCCTGTTACAGCAGGTGATATTCAGGTTGATCACGATATTGAAATCACTAATCCTGATCACGTTATCGCAAACTTAAACGAAGCTGGTGCTTTGAACATGAAGCTAACGATCGCTCGTGGTCGTGGTTATGTACCTGCTGATGCGCGTCAAAGCGATGATGAAGAAACACGTAGCATTGGTCGCTTGCAGTTAGATGCATCCTTTAGTCCTGTGCATCGTGTTGCTTATGTTGTTGAAAGTGCCCGTGTAGAGCAGCGTACCGATCTGGATAAGTTAGTCTTAGACCTAGAGACTAATGGCACTATTGATCCAGAGGAAGCTATTCGTCGCGCAGCAACTATCTTACAGCAGCAGCTGTCTGTGTTTGTTGATCTTGAAAGCGAGAAAGAAGCTGAGCCAGTTGAAGAGGAAGATGAGGTTGATCCAATCTTGTTGCGTCCTGTGGATGATCTTGAGCTTACAGTACGTTCGGCCAACTGTTTGAAAGCTGAAAATATTTATTACATTGGTGATTTGGTTCAGCGTACTGAAGTTGAACTGCTTAAAACCCCGAACCTGGGTAAGAAGTCACTCACCGAAATCAAAGACGTTTTGGCGTCACGTGGTTTGTCGCTAGGTTTGCGTTTAGACAATTGGCCACCAGCTAGCCTGAAGAACGACGACAAAGTTCTCGCGTCATAATTTGTGTTAACGGCGGCATAAATTGCCGCTAACAAAAGCTATTTGAAGGAATTAGAGTCATGCGTCATCGTCATAGTGGCCGCCAACTAAATCGTAACAGCTCTCATCGCAAAGCGATGTTTCGCAATATGGTTAATTCTTTAGTTGAGCACGAGTTAATTAAAACAACTTTACCAAAAGCGAAAGAACTGCGTCGTTTTGCTGAGCCGTTAATTACTTTAAGTAAAACCGATTCAGTTGCGAACCGTCGTTTAGCCTTCGACCGTACACGTAGCAAAGGCGTTGTGGGTAAGCTATTTACCGATTTGGGGCCTCGCTATGTTGAGCGTCCAGGGGGTTATATTCGTATTCTTAAAGCCGGTTTCCGCACGGGCGATAAAGCGCCAATGGCTTATGTGGAGTTGGTCGATCGTCCTGTTGATGCAGTGGCGGAAGATGAAGAATAAACCAGGCTTTTAGTTTGGTAAAAACCGAGCTAATGCTCGGTTTTTTTTCGCCTGTCATTTATGCAAATCAGTTGAGTGGATGCTGGGCCATATGGTCTTTAATCAGGCTTGATTGCGAGAATATCGGTACGAATATGGCTTAAAATACCTTCGGCGGTATTGCCCATTATTTTCCCCTTTATCCCTTTTCTTCCTACCGTCCCAGTAACCACTAAGTCGGCTTTGAGTGCCTTGGCAATGCTGGCGATGACTTTGTCTGCTGGGCCTTGTTTTATGTGTAGCTGCTCTTTGCTAATGCCATATTGTTGGCAAAAAGCATCAATAGTGGGCTGTAAGCGCTTACGTTTCTTTTGTGCGTGTGTACGTGAGTCGATGATATCCATGTCAACGAGGGGTTGTGGAATAGAAAGTGAGAAGGCTATATGTACAACGTTATCGAGAGCGGAGGCTAAGGACTGGGCGTGTGCCATGATTTTGTGGTTAAGCTGCATTTTTGACTTGTCTGTTGTGCTGAAGTCTAGTGCAGCTAAGATATGTGCTTTTTTCTTCCAGCTTTTCTGGGCGGTAATTAAGACCGGCGCAGGGCATTCGCGTAGTAGTTGCCAGTCGGTTGGGGTGTACAGAAACGTTTCGCTGCGATTGGCTGATTTTATTACCATGCTAACTGGGTGGTGTTTACAGTAGTTGATAATATCTGAGCTGATATCTTTTCCCCACAGGGCGGTGGTTGTCACGGTGTGTGGGCTCGCGGATGATTTGATCAGCTCATTAAGTTGCTGCTGCCGATGCTCTATGAGGCTGGCTTTAAGGTCTTCAGGGCCATTAGAAGCAAGGTCAGAGTCGTCAAGGTTGTTGAGATTTGTATAACAAAACCCTAGCAGCGCTATATCAGCGCCGGTCTCTTTTTGTAAGGATAATGCGCGGGCTAGCGCAATATTTTTTCCACCTAATTTATCTGCTATGACAACAATAGTATCCATTAAGGCTCCGTAGCTAGGAATAGATAGTTGTTTGGTGTTTCCAAGTACAGGATAACCTATTATGGCGAATTATCCATGGTGGGCAGCAGAGGTGGGTGTGTAGATGTAGCCGGAACTTGTTTGTTCCGACTACTGGGGATGTTGCGGGGTTTTAGCGTAGAAACTTGCGGCGGATAAATAATCCAGCCAGGCCAAGGATAAGCAGTCCTAGCGAGCCTGGCTCAGGTACGTCATGGGCACAGCTCTGTTTTTTACAGTTGTCTTTATCCTTGTCTTTGTCTTTGTCTTTTTTATCACCACCTGAGTCATGGCCGCAGCCTGCAAAATGATCGCCTGAATGCTGGTGGTTGTTGCTATTACTATTGTTGTAGTTGCTGTTGTAACTATTGCCTCCGCCACTATTGTGGCCGCAATTTGGGTAGTGGTCGCCAGGATGGCCGCCGTTACTTCCCCAGTTACTATTCAGGTTGCTGTTCATATTACTATTCATATTGCTTTTCAGGTTGCTTTCCCAGCTATAGCTTGGGAGGCTAAAGCCTAGGCCAGTGATGAAAAGAAGTGTTATTACAAGTTGTTTAGTCATAACGAGAATCTTCTATGGTGGTTAAGTTGCCGAGCATCTATTGTGCTGCTATAGCTAAACTAGAGCAATAACAGGGCCAACATGACTTTTTCTTTTTAAATCAATGGGTTGAAGTTTTGGGGGTGAGGCATCGCCGGGCCTTGTGTAAGCTTTGTCGACAGGTATGGGGTTTGGTGCTGCCGTATCACTAATATTTGGGCAAAAGACCGTAGCGGTTGACTGGATAGCTGGTTTAGCCTGGGTGCTTAAATACCATTTTGTAGCAAATCAAGTCGGGATCGTTGGCGCTAATGGTTTTGCCAAGCTGGATGTAGCCTTGCCCGGTAAGTGGGTAAAACCCGTTTTTAATCATAATGCTGCTGGCGCGACCAATTTGTAGAGAGGTGCCGTTGGTGCTCTTATCGAGCAGGCCTACTTGGTTGTCTTGGAGCGTTAAGGTGCAGTGTTGTCGAGAGGCTTTGAGGTGATCAATGACGAGCTGGCACTGATCTGAATCTCGGCCCAATACGAAGGGTAGGTCAGTTAAGGCTATTTTGACTTCTTCGCCTCGATAGAACAATTCAAGGTGATCGAAGGGGGCGGTTGAGATATGAGTGATGCTGGTTGGTTCATTCATTGGGTGTTAGCTGCTTTTTATTAAAATAAAGGCTATTCAAATAAGACAAGTGCTTAATATAACCTGCAAGGCGGCTGATTAAAATGGATAAAAACATACTTTGCAGCTGTTTTAATCGTATTCGGGTGCCGTAGTTGGTGAAGCGTTTTATGGGTCTGGAATCCCGCGTCCTGATAAAATATTTCACCAGAGTTGACCACAGCGCTGGGGCTCAATGAGCTGGCCAGCAGAGGTGGTCGATGTTGATCCGCCAAAATATACTCAGTGAAGTTGCAGGCCAGTTACGCCAGCAAAGGCTTTAAAAATCGACCGGTATGCGAGTCTTTATTATCGCCAACCTCCTCCGGTGTGCCGACGGCAATAATTTGACCTCCTCCGCTGCCGCCTTCGGGCCCTAAATCAACCAGCCAGTCAGCGGTTTTAATCACATCTAAATTATGCTCGATAACTACAATGGTGTTGCCGTGGTCACGTAAATGGTGCAATACATTGAGGAGTTGCTGGATATCGTGAAAATGCAAGCCGGTGGTTGGTTCATCAAGAATATATAGAGTTTTACCTGTGTCGCGTTTTGATAATTCTTTTGATAGCTTCACTCGCTGTGCTTCACCACCTGACAAGGTTGTCGCAGCTTGGCCGAGACGGATATAGGACAAGCCCACATCAATCAGGGTATGCAGTTTTTTCGCGACAGCAGGAATGTTTTCAAAGAAGCTGCTGGCCTCTTCAATCGTCATATCGAGAACCTCGTGTATGGTTTTCCCTTTAAAGCGGATTTCCAGGGTTTCTCGATTGTAGCGCTTGCCTTTACAGATATCGCAGGGCACATACACATCGGGTAAAAAGTGCATTTCCACTTTGGTCACGCCGTCACCCTGACAGGCTTCACAGCGCCCGCCTTTAACGTTGAAGCTAAAGCGTCCGGCTTTATAGCCGCGTGAGCGAGCCTCCTGTGTGCCGGCAAACAGCTCGCGCACTGGCGTAAATATGCCGGTATAGGTCGCGGGGTTTGAGCGCGGTGTGCGGCCAATGGGGCTTTGGTCGATATCAATACATTTGTCGACTTGATCTAGTCCGGTGATCTCTTGATGTGGTGCCGCAGTTAAGGTTGATGCGCCGTTAAGCTCGGTGGCGGCAAGCGGGTATAAAGTGCCGTTGATCAGTGTTGATTTGCCCGAGCCGGAAACCCCGGTGACACAGGTCATTAGGCCGAGTGGGATTTGCAGGTCAACATTTTTTAAATTGTTGCCAGTAGCTCCTTTGATCTCAATGAGTTTGCTGCTGTCAAAGGCTATCCGTTTTGTAGGAACAGGGATTTTTTTTGCACCAGATAAATACTGTGCGGTTAGCGAGTTTTTGGCCTTGAGAACTTGTTGGTAGTTGCCCTGGGCGACCACTTCGCCGCCATGGACGCCAGCGCCAGGGCCGATATCGATGATATGGTCGGCCATGCGAATGGCCTCTTCATCATGCTCTACTACGATTACGGTATTGCCTAAATCGCGAAGATGTATCAGTGTTTTGAGCAGGCGTTCATTATCCCGTTGGTGCAAGCCGATGGAGGGCTCATCAAGGATATACATCACCCCGACTAAGCCGGCACCAATTTGGCTGGCTAGGCGAATGCGTTGAGCCTCGCCGCCGGATAGCGTGTCGGCGCTGCGGTTCAGGGTTAAATAATTAAGGCCGACGTCGACTAAAAAGGTAAAGCGCTCGCGCAACTCTTTTAAGATCTTGTCGGCTATTTTGCCCTGGCGTCCCTTGAGTTTTAACTGCGCAAAATAATCGCGGGCTTCGCCAACGGGCATGGCGACGATTGAGGGCAGGTCACGATCATTGATAAACACATGGCGGGCTTCACGTTTTAAGCGAGTGCCGCCGCAATCCGGGCAGGGCTGTGTGCTGAGGAATTTGGCGAGATCCTCCCGTACCATTTGCGACTCGGTATCGCGGTAGCGGCGCTCCATGTTAGGAATGATACCCTCGAAGGTATGGGTGCGCTGGAATACATCGCCGCGATCATTAACATAGCTGAAGCTAATTTCTTCTTTGCCGGAGCCCTGCAGAATAATCGACTGATATTTCTTTTTGAGTTTCTCAAAGGGGGTGTCAATATCAAACTGATAATGCTCGGCGATAGACTTCAGCATGTGAAAATAATACACGCTGCGTCGATCCCAGCCGCGAATCGCGCCTTCAGCCAAGCTGGCTTCGGGGTGGTGGATTAGGCGGCTTTGGTCAAAAAATTGTTTCACGCCTAAACCATCGCAGCCGCCACAGGCGCCAGCGGGATTGTTAAAGGAGAACAACCTTGGCTCCAGCTCGCTAATGCTATAACCGCATTGCGGGCAGGCAAACAGCGACGAGAACACGATGTCGGGCTGTTCGCCATCCATGAAGCTAATGGTGGCGGTGCCGCTGGCAAGCTCAATAGCGGTCTCGAAAGACTCAGCTAATCGTATTTGTAAATCATCGCGGACTTTAAAGCGGTCGACCACGGCCTCAATAGTATGTTTTTTGTTTTTCTCCAGTTCGGGTGCGTCGTCCAGGTCGACTACACGGCCATCTACTCGAGCCCTGACAAAACCGCTGGCGCGTAGCTGATCAAAGATGTGCAGGTGTTCGCCTTTACGTTCCTTGATGACGGGTGCTAGCAGCATCAGTTTGCTGCCTTCGGGTAGTGTTAGTACTGCATCGACCATTTGGCTTATGGTTTGTGCTTGTAGGGGCGCATTATGCTCTGGGCAGCGTGGCTCACCGGCGCGGGCGTATAGTAGACGCAGGTAGTCATAAATCTCGGTGATGGTGCCGACAGTAGAGCGGGGGTTGTGAGATGTGGATTTCTGCTCGATAGAGATCGCGGGAGATAAACCCTCAATATGATCAATATCGGGTTTTTCCATGATCGATAGAAATTGCCGCGCATAGGTAGAAAGCGATTCGACATAGCGGCGCTGCCCTTCAGCGTAGAGTGTGTCGAAGGCCAGCGACGATTTGCCCGAGCCTGAGAGTCCGGTGATGACAACCAGCTTATTGCGAGGAATATCTAAGTCGATATTTTTCAGGTTGTGGGTTCTGGCACCCCGAAGCAAAATTGTATCCATGGCTCTGCGTTACTCTGTGTGGCTGGTCCGATGATGGGTTAGCAGACAAGCTCTATTGCAAAACCGAGCATTATAAGTCTTCACGCCCAATAGAGGCAAAGCCCCAATGACTTATTTTGAAATAGAGGCAGTTATTTTAAGCCGATTTCAATCGATCCTTGGACTAGTCACGATTGGGTGCAGGGAGTATAGTTCAGGCCATTCCCTTTAAAGATTAACAGTTGGAGAGTTTCATGGCCCGCGGTGTGAATAAAGTTATTTTAGTTGGCAATTTGGGCGCCGATCCCGAGCAAAAATCTATGCCTAGTGGCAATGCTGTAACCAATATCACAGTGGCAACATCTGAAACCTGGAAGGACAAGCAAACCGGTCAGCCGCAAGAGCGTACCGAGTGGCATCGCGTAGTGTTCTTTAACCGTCTTGCCGAAATCGCTGGGCAGTACTTATCAAAGGGGTCAAAAGTTTATATCGAGGGTTCTTTGCGCACTCGTAAGTGGCAGGATCAAAGTGGGCAAGATCGCTACACTACCGAGATAGTAGCCAACGAAATGCAAATGCTCGATAGTCGCGGTAGTGGTGGTGGCCAGGGTGGCGATTATCAGGGTGGCTACGAGCAGCAAGCTCCACGTCAGCAAAATGATTATCAGCAAGCACCACAACAGGCACCTCGGCAGGCCCCTCCTCAGCAGTCGAGACCAGCGCCGCAGCAGCAGCCGGTAGCTCCTGCCGGTAATTTTGATGATTTTGATGATGACATCCCGTTCTAAAATAGGGCGGTAACCTTGTGAAAGTATTGATCATTGCGCTGGGTCCCCAGCTTCTCGGCGCCCTTGAGGCGCAGTTTGTTGTTCGTAGTCGAGCGTTTAAGTCAGTGGGTTTGGAGTGGTTGCAATCCTCCTCGCTAACCATACCCAGTGATATCGATATTGTGGTAAACACAGTGACCTTTGAGTGCCTGCAAGGTGGTCACGGTGATGGATGCGAGGCGTTAACGCTATTGGCGCAGGCCTGCGAGCAGTCTTCAACTCCCTTGATTCAGTTGTCCAGTAGTCGAGTATTTGATGGCACCAGTGGTCGTCATAAAGAAACCGATGTGGCAGCTCCTGGAAGCGCCCTTGGTGAGGCTCTATTCAACGCGGAAGAACTTCTGCGGGCCAGCTGCAATCGGCATATCATATTGCGTACAGGGCCTTTGTTTAGCAGTATGGGCGATAATTTGCTGACGGATTTAATCGCCAAATTTAAAGGTGGCGAGAGCTTGCGCTTATCGAATAAGGGTAAAAGCTGCCCCATGCATGCAAAGGATTTGGCAAGAGTGATCTCTGCAATAATTGATCAATTGAGTTGCGGTTGTGAGGCTTGGGGTACTTATCATTACTCCAGTACAGAGCCGATTAGTAGCTTTCAGTTTGCTGAAACGGTCCTGGCTGTTGCCTCACAATACATAGGCAGCGATAAGGATGATATGGCGCTTGAGCTGGTAGATGGTGATGGCGGAGATTGGGCCTGCCCCTTATTAAACTGTGAAAAAATATTAAATACCTTTGGTATTCAGCAGTTGTCGTGGCGATCCTTTATTGTGCCCGCGGTACAGGAGATCTTTGCGCAAGAAAAAACAACAAAGGAGCTTGGGCGTGGGGAATAGCAGCAGTAGTGAGCTACAAAGTTTAGGTATAGCCGTTTTGACCGTCTCGGATACGCGCAGCGAAGCAAACGATACCTCCGGTAAATTTTTAGTCGATAGCTTGCTGCAAGAGGGGCATCATTTAGTCGACAAAAAAATTGTTATCGATGATATCTATTTGATTCGTGCGGTGGTGTCGCAGTGGATAGCAATGCCTGAAGTGCAGTCGATACTGATTACTGGCGGTACAGGGTTTACCGGTCGTGACTCCACGCCTGAAGCGGTCAGCGTTTTATTTGATAAAACGGTTGAGGGGTTCGGCGAGTTATTTCGCTTTTTATCTTATGATGAAATTGGTACTTCAACTGTTCAGTCCAGAGCCCTCGCAGGCCTGGCGAATGAGACGGTTATTTTTTGTATGCCGGGCTCTACCGGTGCCTGCCAAACCGCGTGGGGGAAAATTATCCGAGAGCAGTTGGACAGTAGCCATCGGCCCTGTAATTTTGTGGGGGTATTAAAAACCCGCGCAGCGCAGCGCGACGAATAATGAGAGCGCCTTTGCAGCCCGTTGAAGATGCACTGGCGTTGATACTTGCCAGTGTTGAGCCTGTTACCGAGACTGAGTCTCTGCCCCTGTTGCAGGTCTTGGGGCGAGTGTTGGCGGTGGATCAAATATCTTCTATAAATGTTCCCCCTTGTGATAACAGCGCGATGGATGGTTATGCCGTGCGTTATAGTGATTTGGCTGCCACAGAGTCGCAAAGCTACCCGCCGTTAAAAGTCGCCCAGCGTATTCCTGCTGGGCAGATAGGTACCGCGCTGCTCCCTGGTACGGCAGCGCGGATCTTTACCGGTGCGGCGATTCCCGAGCAGGCGGACACGGTGGTGATACAGGAGAATGCAGCGTTATCGGCTGATGTTGTTCGCTTTAGTGGCAAGATTAGACGGGGCCAGCACATAAGGCCGCAGGGGCAGGATATTGCTGCGGGCAGCTTGGTTGTGGCCGCCGGGAAGTGTTTGCAGCCACAGGATATCGGCTTGCTGGCCTCGATTGGTGTGACCGAGGTGGCAGTGTTTAGGCGGCTTAAGGTGGCGGTGGTTTCTACTGGTGATGAGCTGGTAGAGCCTGGCCAGGCGCTGGCTGCGGGGCAGATTTATAATTCAAATCGATATACTCTGGCAGCGCTGGTGCAGGCACTGGGCTGCGAAGTGATCGATGGTGGTATCATTGCAGATAAGTTTGAAGCGACTTGCCAGCAATTGCAGCAACTAGCAGCACGGGTCGATTTGATCATTTCCTCCGGCGGCGTATCGGTTGGTGAAGAGGATCACGTAAAGGCTGCAGTTGAGGCGCTCGGTGAATTGGCGTTGTGGAAGTTAAATATTAAACCGGGTAAGCCCTTAGCTTTTGGGCGAGTAGGTCGCACTCCTTTTTTTGGTTTGCCGGGCAACCCCTCTTCTGTTTTTGTTACCTTTGCTTTGTTGGCGAGGCCCTATCTATTGCGCTATCAGGGTCGGCACGACGTTGCGCCGATCATTTCCTATGCGCAGGCAGATTTTGATTGGTCAGCAGCGGGAACTCGGCAGGAGTATTTGCGGGTAAAAATTGTTAATCGCCATCGAGAGGGTCAAGCTGCTGGTGCTGTCGATGTTTGTGCGCAGCTATACGACAACCAGAGCTCAGGCGTACTAGCGTCAGTCAGTTGGGCCAATGCCCTGTTAGTGTTACCGCCAGCGGCCACGGTAAAGCGTGGTGATCGGGTGCAGGTGATATTGCTGAGTGAGTTGGTAAAGGGGTGAGATAGGTTGGTGGATTAAAATCCACCCTACGAAGAGCGCTAAAGCTGGCCCTGCGTAGGGTGGTTTCTGATCCACCGCTAGGCACTTTTTAACTAATCTTCGTATTTTTGAAATACCAGACTGGCGTTGGTGCCACCAAAACCAAAGCTGTTTGACATCGCGCGAGTGATGTCGACGTTATCCTGCCGTTCACGAACGATGTTTAAGTTAGCTGCTTGCTCATCGAGATTGTCGATATTGGCGGAAGCACAAACAAAGTTATTTTCCATCATTAATAACGAATAGATAGCCTCTTGCACACCGGTTGCGCCAAGCGAGTGGCCCGTCAACGATTTGGTCGAGCTGATCATGGGCGACTTGTCACCAAAGGCCGCAACAATGGCTTTTAGCTCCTGAATATCACCAGTGGGTGTAGAGGTGCCGTGGGAGTTAATGTAATCCAGTGGCCCGTCGACAGTGCTCAGTGCTTGCTGCATGCAGCGTATAGCGCCTTCGCCACTGGGGGCTACCATGTCATAGCCGTCAGAGGTGGCGCCATAGCCAACCAGTTCAGCGTAAATTTTAGCGCCGCGAGCTTTAGCGTGCTCGAGCTCTTCAACTACCACCATGCCAGCGCCGCCAGAGATAACAAAGCCATCGCGGTCCGAGTCGTAAGCGCGGGATGCTTTCTCAGGAGTGTCATTGTATTTGGTGGACAGTGCGCCCATTGCATCAAACAGGCAGCTCAGCGACCAGTGTTCTTCTTCGCCGCCACCGGCAAAGACCACATCCTGTTTGCCCAGCTGGATTTGTTCCATGGCATTGCCAATACAGTGCGCGCTAGTCGCACAGGCAGATGAAATAGAATAGTTAACGCCTTTGATTTTAAAGGGTGTGGCCAGACAGGCGGATACGGTGCTGCCCATTGTCTGAGTAACGCGATAGGGCCCAATACGCTTAAGGCCTTTTTCGCGTAAAATATCTGCGGCTTCAATTAAGTTGGCAGAGGACGCGCCACCAGAGCCGGCGATAATGCCTGTGCGCGGGTTGGAAACCTGATCTTCAGTCAGGCCTGAATCTTCCACTGCTTGTTGCATGGCGATATAAGCGTAGGCCGCGGCATCACCCATAAAGCGTAACTGTTTGCGGTCAATATGCTCTTTAAAATCAATGTCGATAGTGCCGGCAACATGACTACGTAGACCAGCAGTTTTGTAGTCTTCTCTAAAGCGAATGCCAGATTTGCCTGTTTTGAGTGACTCGACAACGGTGGCTTTATCAGTGCCTATACAGGAAACAATCCCCAGACCGGTAATTACAATGCGTTTCATTATCTACCTCGTTATAAACTGCGCTATCGCTGATAGCCAGCCATCATATTAAAACTTATCAAAAGGCCATGTTATCTGGTTGAAACAGGCCTACACGCAGATCTTTGGCGGTGTAAATAACTTTGCCATCGACGGCGACAGAGCCGTCAGCAATTCCCATCACCAGCTTGCGTTCAATAACCCGTTTAAAATCCAGTTTGTAGGTAACTTTACCTGCCGTAGGTAATACCTGACCGGTGAATTTGATTTCCCCCGCGCCGAGTGCCCGTCCCAGGCCTTTGTTGCCGCGCCAGCTTAAATAAAAGCCAACCAGCTGCCACATTGCGTCAACACCAAGACAGCCAGGCATTACGGGATCACCTTTAAAGTGACAGTCAAAAAACCAGAGGTCAGGATTAATGTCTAGCTCAGCAATTACCTCGCCTTTACCATGTGTACCACCATCTTTGGTCATACTTGTTACACGGTCGATCATTAGCATATTGTCGCTGGGAAGCTGGGCAAAGCCTTTACCAAAAAGAGTTCCGTTTCCGGAGGCGATAAGGTCTTCCTTGCTGAACGAGTTTTGGTCGTGGGCTGACATATCAATAGAGTACCGATTAATGAGTTATCCACAAAGTGGGTGAAAGGCTGCTATTGTAATCCATGGTGGCGTGCCAAGCCAATAAATGCGGGTTTAAGGTCTTGATTGGCTTGAGAATTAAGGTAGCTTGCTAGAGGATTCTGGTTCGTGGTGCTAAACTTGGCACCGCAGTTAGTGGAGCCATCCCCAGACTCGCTCGATAGTCGAGAGGCTGGTTTAAATACCTCGATGCATTGAAATCAATGGGTTTTAATAATTATTTAAGGAAAATACAGTGCGCATAGCAGTTGTTGGTACAGGTTATGTTGGGTTGGTAACGGGGGCCTGTTTTACTGAAATGGGTAATCATGTGGTTTGTGTCGATATTGACGAGCGCAAACTCCAGAGCCTGCGCAATGGCATCATACCTATATATGAGCCTGGCCTTGAAGAAGTGGTTAAATCCGGTATTGATTCTGGTTTGCTGACATTTAGCTCTGACATTGCAGAGGCTATTAAAGACGTCAATTATATCTTTATCGCTGTAGGCACCCCGCCCGGCGAAGATGGCTCCGCCGATTTACAGTATGTGCTGACTGTAGCTCGCGATGTGGGTCGTCACTTGCAAAATTACGCCGTGATTATCGATAAGTCGACGGTGCCGGTTGGTACGGCTGACAAAGTCAGTGCTGCTATCGCCGAGCAGCTGGCCGAGCGTGGTGCTGATATCGATTACGATGTGGTCAGTAATCCGGAGTTTTTGAAAGAAGGCGCTGCGGTGGCAGATTTTATGCGCCCGGATCGTGTCGTTATTGGTACTGATAGCGAAAAAGCCCGAGAGCACATGGCGGCACTCTACGACCCTTACCTGCGTTCCAGTGATCGGCTGATGTTTATGGGGGTGCGTGATGCAGAGATGACCAAGTACGCCGCCAACGCCATGCTTGCCACTAAAATATCCTTTATGAATGAGATCGCTAACCTTTGCGATCGCTTAGATGTTGATGTTGAGCATGTCCGTCGAGGTATCGGCTCAGATAGCCGCATTGGCTATTCTTTTATCTACCCAGGTTGCGGTTACGGTGGTTCCTGTTTTCCTAAAGATGTAAAAGCCTTGGTGCACAGTGCCGAGCAGGCCGGGTTTGTGCCCTCGTTGTTGTCCGCGGTAGAAGAGCGCAACCGGCTGCAAAAGCAAAAGTTATTTGAAAATATCTCTAACTATTTTGGCGGTGATTTGGCCGGCAAGCGTATTGGTGTGTGGGGCTTGGCCTTTAAACCCGGTACTGATGATATGCGTGAAGCACCATCAATTGTGTTGATTAACGCTCTTATTGAGGCGGGTGCCACGGTGATGGCCTTTGATCCGATAGCCAGAGAGACAGCTGCGCGGGAGTTCCCCGAGCAGTGGTTGGCCGATGGCCGCTTGCAAATCATGGAGCACCAGTATGACGTGCTGAAGGGTGTTGATGCCTTAACCCTGGTAACCGAGTGGAAGCGCTTCCGTCAGCCGGATTTTGAAGCAATGAAAGATTTAATGAAAGAATCAATTATTTTTGATGGTCGCAATCAATATGACCCACAGGCTTTAAGTGAGATTGGTTTTAAATATTCAGCTATCGGTCGTCGTAATTTTTAATAACAAAGAATAAACATTTAAGGAAGAAGGCATGCTTGTCCCAGTGTTATTGTCCGGTGGCGTCGGTAGTCGGTTATGGCCGCTCTCCCGAGAGTTAAACCCAAAGCAGTTTTTACCGCTAACGGGTGAGCTCAGTTTATTGCAGCAAACTTTGCAACGCAGCGAGAATCTGCCCGCTACCGCACCGATTGTTGTGTGTAACGATGAGCATCGCTTTATGGTGGCTGAGCAAATGCGCAGTGTTGATATCACTCCCAGCGCAATTATCCTGGAGCCGGTGGGTAGAAACACCGCGCCGGCAGTTGCGGTCGCCGCTTTACAAGCATTAAAGCAGAGCCCCGATGCAGTAATGCTGGTGATGCCAGCAGACCATGTAATTAAAAATCCTAAAGCCTTTGCGGCGGCGGTTGAGCTGGGCTTGGTCAAAGCTGAGCAGCAAAAGCTGGTAACCTTCGGGGTGGTTCCAGATGTTGCTGAAACCGGCTACGGCTATATTCGTCGTGACGACACTGAAATTGATGGTTGTTTCGCTATTGCCGAATTTGTCGAAAAGCCTTCGCAAGATGTCGCCCAGCAGTATGTAGATAGCGGCAATTACTACTGGAACAGCGGTATGTTTTTGTTAGGTGCTCAAACCTATCTGGATGAGTTGAGTGTCTATGCTCCGGAAATAGTAGCCGCAGCGACCAAGGCTTTTGAGCTGGCCCATGAAGATTTAGATTTTATTCGTTTAGATATAGAGCAATTTAGTGCTTGCCCCAGTGACTCCATTGACTATGCGGTGATGGAAAAAACCGATAAAGGTATGGTTGTTCCTTTAAGTTGTGGCTGGAGTGATGTGGGTGCCTGGTCCAGCTTGTGGGAAGTAGGTGAAAAAGACGCCAGCGGTAATGTTGCCTGCGGCGATACGCTGTTGCATAACACTGTCGACAGCTATGTCCATAGCAGTTCGCGCTTGGTTTCCACCATCGGCGTTGCAAATTTGGTAGTGGTTGAGACCGCAGACGCCATTTTGGTAGCCGACAAATCACAGGTTCAGGATGTAAAAGCCATTGTTAATGCGCTTAAAGCGCAGCAGCGTTCGGAGGTGAGCACGCATACCAAGGTTTATCGCCCTTGGGGTTCTTACGAATCATTGGTCAATGCTGAGCGCTTCCAGGTGAAACGTATTATTGTCAATCCAGGTCAAACCTTATCACTGCAAATGCATCATCATCGTGCCGAGCACTGGATTGTGGTTAGAGGTACGGCCAAAGTAACCAGCGGCGAAAAAGAATTTATTTTAGTTGAAGATCAATCGACGTATATCCCGCTTGGCACCAAGCACCGCTTGGCTAATCCGGGGGTTATTCCGCTGGAGCTGATCGAAGTGCAGAGTGGCAGTTATTTAGGTGAGGATGACATCGTGCGTTTTGAAGATGTTTATGGTCGCAGCAAGTAGCCAGAGAGCAAGGCTTTCGTAATTATTAAAAATTTAGCATAACTTATTGGGGTATTGATAAAGATGATTAAAAAATGTTTGTTTCCTGTTGCCGGATACGGGACCCGTTTTTTACCTGCGACCAAATCCATGCCTAAAGAAATGCTCCCTGTAGTGAATAAGCCCTTGGTGCAATACGGGGTTGAAGAGGCCATCGATGCTGGTATGAATCAAATGGCTTTTGTTACTGGTCGCGGCAAGCGCTCGATCACCGATCATTTCGATATCAGTTATGAGTTGGAGCATCAAATTGCCGGTAGTGCCAAAGAAAAATACCTGACCAGTATTCGTGGTGTGTTGGATGCAGCCACATTTACCATGACCCGTCAGCGGGAAATGAAGGGTTTGGGGCATGCCATTTTAACCGGTGAAACGTTGATAGGTAATGAACCCTTCGGTGTAGTGTTGTCTGATGATTTGTGTATCAACACCGGTGATGGTGTGTTGGCGCAAATGGTTAAACTGTACAAACAATTTCGCTGTAGCATCATTGCTATCCAAGAGGTTCCTCAAGACCAGACACATAAATATGGTGTTATCTCAGGTGAGGCCTTAAAGGATGGCCTGTACCGTGTTGACGACATGGTAGAAAAGCCACAGCCCGAAGACGCGCCATCGAACCTGGCGATCATTGGTCGCTATATTTTAACACCCGATATTTTTGATATTTTACGTGATACTCCCCCAGGCAAAGGTGGAGAGATTCAACTGACCGATGCGTTGTTGACCCAGGCTAAAAATGGTTGCGTCATGGCGTATAAGTTCGAAGGCAAGCGTTTTGATTGTGGCAGTGTCGATGGCTTTGTAGAGGCCACCAATTATGTCTATAAAAATATCTATAAAGAGCCAGAATAAAACCACAAAGCCAGTACTGTAAGGTGGATTCCGATCCACCAAAACCACCAGACAAGTAGAAGCCCCAATGCCAAATCAACTCAGTTGTTTTAAAGCCTACGATATCCGTGGGCGCGTCCCCGATGAATTGAATGTCGACATTGCCTACGCTATTGGCCGCGCCTACGCGGAGGTGGTGGGAGCTGAAACAACAGGGCCAAAAAAAATCGTGGTCGGACATGATATTCGCTTAACCAGCGAAGCAATCAAAGCCGCTGTTGCACAGGGTTTGATGGATGCCGGAATTGATGTTTATGATATCGGCCAGTGTGGCACCGAAGAAATCTACTTCGCCACTTTTCATGCCTGTGTCGATGGGCAAAAAATGGATGGTGGTATTGTTGTCACCGCCAGCCACAACCCTAAAGATTACAATGGCATGAAATTGGTGCGTGAAGGTTCAAGGCCAATCAGTGGCGATACCGGTCTGCTTGAGATCAAACACTTGGCTGAACAAAACAACTTACCCAAGGCGGCAGTTAAGGGTGGTTACTTTCCGCTGGATACCGCGTCCGATTATATTGATCACTTACTTTCCTATGTTGATATCGCCACGCTCAAGCCATTAAAAATCGTTGTCGATGCTGGTAATGGTGGCGCTGGTGCTGTTATCGATCGGCTTGAAGCGTTAACCGGGGCCAAGCAGCTACCCTTCGAATTTATCAAATTACACCACCAGCCTGATGGCAATTTCCCCAATGGTGTCCCCAACCCGTTATTGCCAGAAAATCGTGCGGCGACCATCGCGGCCGTTAAAGCGCATAAGGCCGATTTAGGTATTGCCTGGGATGGTGATTTTGATCGCTGCTTTTTCTTTGATGAACAGGGTAGTTTTGTCGAGGGCTACTACGTTGTGGGCTTATTAGCTGAAGCCTTTTTATTGTCGAACCCAGGTGAAAGAATCGTCTACGATCCGCGCTTGACGTGGAACACGGAGGATATCGTTAAAACCAATGGTGGCCTCGCCGTGCAAAGTAAAACCGGCCATGCCTTTATCAAAGAGCGGATGCGGTTAGAAAATGCCGTATACGGTGGCGAGATGAGTGCCCATCATTACTTCCGTGATTTTGCCTATTGCGATAGCGGCATGATTCCCTGGTTGCTCGTGGCACAGTTGGTGTCGGTGCGCGATAAACCGTTATCGACAATGATGGCGGAGCGTATGGCTGCTTATCCCTGTAGTGGCGAAATAAATCGTCGAATCGAAGATCCCGCAAAAGCAATTGCTACAATTGAGGCGCATTTTGAAGGCGAGGCCGAGCTGGTTGAATATGTCGATGGTTTAAGCATGAGCTTTGCTGATTGGCGATTCAACTTGCGTATGTCCAATACCGAGCCCGTGGTGCGTTTAAATGTTGAAAGTCGTGGCAATCAGGCGCTAATGGAAGAAAAAACCGCTTATATATTGGCGATGCTTGATGCCTAGCCTCTCGTTACTGCACAAGGCTTACACTGAAGTGCGTTGCGCTATGACTAAACTTCATAATACTCCCGATACCACCGCACAAAACGCTCAACCCCGACCTCAATCGACGTGTCGGGTTTATAGCCCACATCGCTAATTAAAGCACTGACATCGGCATAGGTGTCGGGCACATCGCCGGGCTGCATCGGCAGTAAATTTTTCGTCGCTGTCTTGCCCAGAGCTTGCTCCATCAGCTCAATAAAACGCATCAGCTCAACAGGTTCGTTGCAGCCAATGTTATAAATCTTATAAGGGGCTTTTGAGCTCGCGGGATCAGGGTTATTACTGTCCCAGTTTTCATCAGCCTTGGCGGGCTGATCGAGGGTGCGAATAACGCCTTCGACAATATCATCGATATAAGTAAAATCCCGGCGATGGTTGCCGTAGTTAAATACATCGATGGTTTCGCCAGCCATAATCTTACGGGCAAAAATCATCGGTGCCATATCGGGGCGTCCCCAGGGGCCGTACACCGTAAAAAAACGCAGGCCAGTGGTGGGGATGTCGTATAAATGGCTGTAAGTATGTGCCATTAGCTCATTCGACTTTTTAGTGGCGGCATATAAGCTAACTGGGTGGTTAACACCGTCAGCCGTTGAGAAGGGCTGCGCCGTATTGGCACCATAAACTGAGCTACTAGAGGCATACACCAAATGTTCGACCGGGTAGTGGCGACAGCATTCAAGTATATTAACAAAGCCGGCCAGATTAGACGTAACATAGCTTTGTGGGTTTGAGATTGAATAACGTACGCCTGCTTGAGCTGCCAGGTGTACCACCCGTTGCGGTTGATGCTGGCTAAATACCTGACTCAGCTGCGCGTAGTCAGAGATGCAAAACTCATAATGCTGATAGTTGGGGTGGTCAAGCAAGCGTCGCAAGCGGTCGCGTTTTAACGAGATCTCGTAATAATCATTAACGACATCAACGCCGATAACGTGGTCGCCGCGATCCAGCAATTGTAGTGCTACTTCGCAGCCAATAAAGCCTGCAGTGCCTGTAACTAAAATATCCATAAAAATAACATGTCTGAATAAGAATTAATGATCGGTTATATCGTACAAAAATCTATTGCCAATAGCCAAAATAACACCACGGCATCTAATACGCCTACTCATCTGGCTTGCAGTGATTGATAGCGTTTAATCGTGTTCTGAATCCCGCTATCGTAACCATCAAGCGCTGCGCCACCGTCGAGGGTTGTAGCGAGCCGCGTACCGATCTGTTTACCCAGCTCCACTCCCCACTGATCAAAGGCGTTGATATTCCAGATAACACTGGCAGTAAAAACCCGATGCTCATACAGGGCAAGCAGCGCCCCCAGAGTGTAGGGGGTTAATATATCCATAGTGATCAAGCTGCTAGGACGATTACCGGGAACATCCTTATAAGGGGCGGCGCCGTCGGTGTGTGCGTCATCGGGATAGCGTTTCCCCTCCGACAGCGCAATGCTCTGGCTGAGGCAATTGGCCACTAATTGCGCCTGCTGATCACCGACAGGTGTGTGTGATTGCAGTGGCAGGATAAAATCAATGGGGATAAAAAACGTGCCCTGGTGTAATAGCTGATGAAACGAGTGTTGCCCAACCGTACCCGCAGAGCCCCAAAATACCGGGCAGGTGTGATAGCTGATACGCTTGCCATCACGGTCCACTTGCTTGCCATTACTCTCCATAGCGAGTTGTTGTAAATATGCAGGTAATTTGCCGAGGTTGTGGTGGTAGGGCAGGATACCGATGGAGGCCGCCTGCCAAAAGTTGACATACCACACATCTAGTAGGCCCATTAGCACTGGAATGTTTGCCTTTAAATCACTGCTGGCGAAGTGTTGGTCCATGCTCGCGGCACCGGCGAGTAATTCGCGAAATCTTGCCGAGCCTACCGCCAGCGCTATTGGCAGGCCAATAGCTGACCAGAGCGAGTAGCGGCCGCCAACCCAATCCCACATCGGCAGAATGTGGTTTGCTGTCATGCCAAATTCAATCGCTCGATCTGGTTTGGCAGTGATCGCAATAAAGTGTTGCTCCAGGGAGGTGTCAGCACCGGCAGATTGTGCCAGCCACTCGCGGGCAGCGCTTGCGTTGGTGAGTGTTTCCATCGTGGTAAAGGTTTTGCTGGCCACGATAAATAAGGTGGTTGCTGGCTGGAGTGGCCGCAAACAATGCTGTAAGTCGCTGGGGTCCATGTTCGAGACAAAGTGGAGGTTTACTGCAGCAGTTTGGTAGGGCGTGAGGGCTTCCGTGACCAGACGAGGGCCCAAGTCTGAGCCGCCAATACCGATATTGACGATGTCGGTGATACGCTCGCCACTAAAACCGCGCCATGTGCCACTGTGAATCTGTTCAACTAGCTGGTCAATGTGATCGAGCACCAGATTAACCTCGGTGTCGGCAGGGTCTGCGGCGCGCAGGCGAGTGTGATGGGCTGCTCGATTTTCTGTATTGTTAATGTTTTTTCCGGTAATTAATCCCTCAATGGCTGCTTTTAAGTCACAATCGTCTGCAAGACTTACCAGAGCGTCTATAATCTCTTCGGTTAAAATATTACGAGATAGGTCTACCGTTAGGCCGGAGTTCTCCAGACAAAGTTGAGTAGCCCGCAGTGGATTTTGAGTAAACCGCTGGTTGATAGATGTTTGTTCGGCTTGTTCTTTGAGTTGAAGCAAACGCTGCCAAGCTTGACTGCTTGTTGGGTTGATACCCTTCCATTGGCAGATTCTCATGTAGTACTCCGTTGTTTTCTCCAGCCGCGATGGTATCGGTTTAGTGCTGGAAAAGCCTGTAAAATTTAGTCTTGCCCGCGACTCCAGTTGTGGGCTGGTTTATACTAGCTCGTTTGCGTCAATATTTTTAGTGAAATTTTAAAAGGTCGTTCAGTGGCACATATTCGTTTATTTAATCACTACATGCACACTCCATATATTATTTTGGGGATGCTGGAATACGCCGTACTTATGCTGGCGGTTTTTGGTGCCTTTCATTTACGTTTTCCTGATGAGGCGCAGCGTCTAATCTATCAGGATGGGCTCTGGATATTTCGGGCCGCTATGTTTGCTCTGGTTATGCACGGTGCCACCTTGGCAATGGGGGTGTATCAATCTTTTTTAAGCGAGGGCTTTTTGAGCATGGTGACGCGCACCGTGGTCGCCTATTGTTTACTGGGCTGCGCTCTATTTATGGTGTTGCATTTATTAATAGCACCGTTGTATCTAGGTAACACGGTACTGGTTATTGCCATCTTGCTATCGATGCTAATGATTACGGCATTGCGCTGGTGTTTTTTCCATATTGTCGGATTTGATAAGCTTAGGCGTCGAGTGGTTTTTTTTGGTGCAGGGCGTAAAGCACAAAACTTACTGACGACTTTGCGGGCCGATTCCAGCTCATTGAGTGTCGATATTATCGGATGCGTTCCCTCAGGGCAGGAGCGGGAGGTTGACGAAGCTTTTTGCCTTGATTGCTCTAATGGCTGGTTAGAATTTGCCCGAAAGAATAACGTAGGCGAAATCGTAGTGGTGCCGGATGAGCGGCGGCGTGGCGAAGGCGGCGAGTTTCCTCTCGAAGAGTTGTTGGATTGTAAACTGGCTGGCATCAGTGTGGTTGAGGCGATTAAATTTTGTGAGCGCGAAACCGGCAAGCTAGAGCTGGGTTTGCTGCATCCTGGTTGGATGCTGTTTTCTGATGGCTTTCGTTATAGCAAGGCCCGGGATGTGGTGAAGCGCGGTTTCGATTTGTTCGTGGCAGGTATCCTGTTATTACTGATATGGCCATTTATGCTGCTCACGGCGCTGGCGGTGTATCTGGAAAGTGGTGGGCCGGTATTGTACTCGCAGTTGCGCACCGGTTTAAACGGCAAGGATTTTAGAGTTTATAAATTTCGCAGCATGGTCGTCGACGCCGAAAAAGACGGTAAAGCCGTATGGGCCACTGCCAGAGATAGCCGAATAACCCGTGTCGGAGCCTTCATTCGCAACACCCGGTTAGATGAGCTACCCCAGCTGTATAACGTGTTCAGGGGTAATATGAGTTTTATTGGCCCCCGTCCAGAGCGCCCCGAGATTGTTTGTGACTTGATCGAGCAAATACCCTACTATGATCTTCGTCATCGAGTTAAGCCCGGCTTAATGGGGTGGGCACAACTAAAGTTTCCCTACGGTGCCTCAGTGGAAGATTCAGCTCAAAAGCTGCGTTATGATTTGTATTACAGTAAAAACCATAGCTTTTTGCTCGATATATTAATATTAATCCAGACGGCGGAAGTTATATTACTTGGCAAGGGTGTTCGTTGAATAAACAGCCGTTAATATAAAAATGTGGTGTTAAAAAGGAGAGTTCCAATGTTACATAAAATCATGGCGATGCTACTGCTGGCATTAGTTGCAGGCTGTTCATCGGTCGAGATCAGTAAAGAGAGACCCGAGCTCACCCAGGGCGTGTTATCAGAAGAATACCGCATTGGTGTAAGCGATCAACTACAGATATCAGTTTGGCGTAATGCCGATCTTTCGGTATCGGTACCGGTAAGGCCGGATGGTAAAATCTCTGTGCCATTGGTTGGTGATGTGGCTGCCGCAGGCCGCACTACGGAAGAGCTGGCCGAAGATATCACCATATCTATGTCCAGTTTTGTGCGCTCTCCTGAAGTGACCGTGATTGTTATCAGCCCCAATAGTGCCAATTATTTACAGCGGGTGCGAGTAACCGGAGCAGTAAACTCACCCCAGTCTCTGGTTTATCAGCAGGGCATGACTGTGTTGGATGTGGTACTACAATCCGGTGGTGTGACAGCATTTGGCGTGCCTAATGGTTGTTTACTGTACCGTCAGACCAGCGAAGGGTTGAAGGTATATCCCGTTTACCTCAAAGACATTTTAGAAAAAGGCCGTCTCGACACCAACTATGAACTGGCCCCCTCTGATATTTTGACAGTACCTGAAAGGACGTTCTAAAGCTCTATGGACTTTTCTCAAATATTTGCATATATACCGGTCATCTTTCGTGAGTTGCTGGCGCATAAATTCAAGGCGTTTTTGTGCTTTGCGGTTGTCAGCTTGACGGTGTTAGCGGTGGGCATGACTTGGAAGACCACCTTTAGTACCTCAGCTACAGTGTTTGCTGACAACCAAAACATTCTCAAGCCACTACTGGCTCAGCAGGCTGCTGTGGGTAAAATTCAGGAGCAAATACGGGTGGTGCGCGATTCTATCTACGCCCCTCGGCTGCTACGCGAAGTGGTAGAGTCTGTCTATGAGCCTTTCGACTCAGCTGCGGCGCTTGAGATGAAGGTGAATCAGGTGCGCAGTAACTTAGATATTAGCGGCCTCGGTGGCAGCTATATTAAGATCACCTATTCCGATCACTCCGCCGAAAAAACCTTTGATGTTTTGAATGCCGTGATTGACCGCTTTATAAAAGAGAGTTCAGAAAACCTGCGGATAGAAAGCCGCGAAGCCTTCCAGTTTATTGATAACCAGGTGCGCCAGTATAAAGATCAACTATTGGCAGCAGAGGAGCAGCTTAAACAGTTCAAAGCCGATAATTTTGATGGCCGCGAAAGCGATGTCGATTCACGCATCAGCGGTTTACGCTCCTATATAGAAGAGATGAAAATCGATCTCGATGAGGATCGTTCGCGGGTAGAGGCATTAAGAGGCCAGCTTAAAGATGAAAACCGCAATGTTGCACGGCAGTATAAATCCGATGTGTACCGCGCGCGTTTAGCTGAGTTGCAAACCCGGATAGATAACCTGTTGCTGACCTATCAAGAGTCTTACCCCGATGTGGTTAATTTGCGCCTGCAAATGAAAGATATCACTGCGGCGATGCGCGAGTCACAAGAGGACGAGAGCGACGCCGGTGCCAATATGCCGAGTCAGGGCGTCAACCCCTTCTATGAAGAGCTGCGCAGCAAGTTGTTGGATGCAGAGGTCGCACTCAACGCCAGAATCCGCCGCATGGAGGCAACTGAGCAATTATTGAACGACGAGTATGAGCGCCGTAAGCGTATCGCCTCTCAGCAGGCTGAGCTATCGGAGCTGACTCGGGATTACACCGTTACCAAAAAAATCTATGACGACATGCTGGAGCGTAAAGAGAAGGCAAGGCTTTCCATGACTTTGAGCATAGAAGGGCAGGGTGTTAATTATAAAATACAAGAGCCAGCAGAGTATCCGCTAAGCCCGGTGGGTTGGCGCTTTTTGCATTTTGTGGTTATGGGCTTGGTGTTGGGTGTGCTCGTGCCTGCCGGTATCGCCGTTGCCTATGTGCTGCTCGACCCTCGTATTCGGTTTGCCTCCAGTTTGACCGCGATGGACTTGCCGGTGCTGGTTGTCACTCCTCATGTTAGAACGGCGTTCAACAAGCGTATGGCGCGCAGTGATATGGTGTGGCTGATCATACTAGGCATATTGCTGTTAGCAGTATATTTTGGTTTGGCGTTTGCCCATCGCGCGGAGATTATCTAATGGAGAGCGGTAAAACACCGGTAGTAGACGGTAAAATTGAAAATAAAGCGCCCGAAATGGCCGACAGGCATGTATCGCGGGCAAAAATCAGGCGCATGAGCGAGGTCGGTCGATTAACCGAAGACGAGCTTAACCAATTCAAAATTATTCATTCGGGTATGCCTGAGCGGCAGGTGTTAAACGCTTTTCGTGAGTTGCGTACCAAGTTAGTACAGCAAGCCGGCGGCAAAAACTTTATCTGTCTGGTTAGTTCGTTGTGTGAAGGTGGTGGCGCCAGTTATGTAGCGCTAAACCTAGCCGCAACCTTTGCCTTGGATCAAAGCAAAACGGCGCTGCTGATCGATTGTAATCTCTATTCGCCAGGGGTTGACCATTTATTAAAAATGGAAGGCGCCGAGGGCGTGACTGACTTTTTGGATGATCCTGAGCTAGATATAAAAGATATTATTTATGCCTCGGGTATCCCGCGTTTACGGGTTATACCCGTGGGCAGCAATCGCGAGGCGGGTGCTGAGCACTATTCTTCCGAGCGGATGGCGGATTTTATTAAGGCCATCAAATCCCGCTATAACGACCGTTTTATTATTGTCGATGCGCCGTCGGTATTATCTTCGGTAGAAACACGGATCCTGGCTGATCTATGTGATATGGCTGTATTGGTAGTACCCTACGGCAAGGTATCGCCATCTGAAGTACAGGCAGGGGTTGACGTTATCAGCAAAAACAAATTCGCCGGGTTGGTTTTTAATAATTGACGCCACGTGCTTGTATGCACCGGCTTCTTGCTTGCCCTTAATGTCGCGTCTTCTATCATAAGCGTCCTCTATCATAAGATAGAAACGAGTGAAAAATGAATAAAACAAATAACAGTCAACTATCCCTGTCATTGCGCTCAACCATGCCCTTGTTGGCCTTAGCTGCGACGTTAGGGGCAGCACCAGTGGTGGCACAAACAGACGAAGATAGCTTCGCCGCAGATTTGGCCGATAGCGTAAGCATTGGTTTGTTTGTCGAGGCTGATTACGACGATAATATTCGTAAAGCCGAAGCTAACGAAAAGGCTGATTTAAAACAGATAATTGGGGTTAATTTTGGTGCTAATTACACCACGCGCTCCATCGACTTGGCGACGCAATACAGCCTTACTCATGAGGAATATCAGCACGATAGTTACGACGGCAAAACCAGGCTGGAAGGTTATCTGTCGGCGTTGTTCTCCTCTAATCCTGAACGTTATTCCTGGGTGTTTAAACATCAGCAAAGTATCGGTTTGATTAGTAGTCAGGATGTTTCTACCACGGATAACATAGATCAGCGCAGCACCTTTACTACCGGTCCGGATGTCAAATTACGTATTACACCAGTCGATATGTTAACGGTTTCGGGGCGCTATATTGATACGCGCTTTGATGAGTCGGAGAATAATGATACCCAGCGTGGGCAGGTACAACTTAACTGGGGGCATAGTTTAAGCCAATTTACTCATATCGGATTAAACGCCAGTCATACCGAAGTTGATGCTGAAGAAGACGGCAAGGGCTATGAGCAGCAGCGGCTGGGTGTTAGTTTTAGTTCACAATTTAGATATGGCCAATATTCTATTGAAGTCGGCGGCAGCAACTTAACGCGTGATGATGCTAATATCGACGATGTTAATGGTGTGTACGGTAATTTTAATTACACCACCTCATGGGCGGGGCAATCCTTTGGAGCTTCGGTTAATCGCGATATCACCGATAGCAGTGTGGGTTTAAGCTTATATATCGATCCTGAATCAGATTTTCAAAATGGTGATAACAACTTCAATAGCTTTGATGTTATTACTCGCACTCGCTACCAAGTATTTTATCGTCGTACCAGCCCTGATGGTCGTTTAGGTGGCTCTATCACTCTGGCGCACGATATAGAAGATTACAGCACCGAGCTGCAAGATCAGGAAAACAGCAGTGTTAGAATGGGTTTAGATTATCAATTAACCCAAAATATTAACGCGTTTATTGATCTCAGTTTAGAGCAAGCCGATTTTACCGATCAGGACTTTCTCGGTGAGGACCAGGATGTGGATGTTGCCATAGGCATCAATCACAACATAAGGCCCAACTGGGATTTTCGCTATGTGGTGTCTTACGAGCAGCGTGATAACAGCGATGTTGCTAGTAGAGAGTATCAATCCCTAGGCGGCTATATTCGTATCAGCTACCAGTTCAGGTAATCACCCAGTTGCAATTATAAGGGTGACGATGCAATGGACAGGTCCAGCAGTAACTATCAAATCAGCTTTAAACCGCTGGTTGATACCAGTCAGTTAGCCGCTGAGTGGCAGGCGTTAGAATTGTGCTCGGCCAATGAGTTTTTTTTGTCATGGTTGTGGATAGGCACTTGGCTTGAAGTGTTTAAGCCAGCGGTTAATGTGCTGCGCGTTACTCAATCGGATCAAGTCGTGGCACTGGCGCTAATCACTCATTCAGCAGAGCGACGCCATGGTTGGCTGCGCTCTAACATCTTGCGCTTGCATCAAACCGGCGAGCAGATCGAAGATCAAATCTGGATAGAATACAACGATATCCTCATTGCCACTGAGCATCGTGGCTTGGTCGAACAGCGCTGTGTAGAGTTTTTATTGGCGCAGGTGGCCGGTTGGGATGAGCTGGTACTGGGTGCCTCCAGCGATACCAGCCTGCAAAACTTTAGTCACCCACAGTTGTTTGAACATATCCGGTGGACCGCTCCAAGTTACGGTGTGGATTTAGCTGCGTTGCGTGAGCAAGGGATCAGTTATCTACAAAGTCGATCAAAAAATACTCGCGCTCAAATTCGGCGCGCCCACCGTGACGCGCAAGCACTGGGCGAGATAAGTTTTACAGCCGTGACCGATACAGAGCAGGCTCTACAGGCATTTGATGCGATTGGCAGCTTGCATAAGCAACGCTGGGGCGATGACAGTGGGTTTAATAATGCAGCTTTTGTGGCTTTTCATCAGTGTTTAATTAGTCGGGCGATGCCAGCGGGAAATATTGAAGTATTCCAATTTAATAAAGACGGCGAGCTCATCGCCGGTTTGTACAATTTTTTGTACCGTGGCAAAGTGTATTTTTATCTTTCGGGTATTAATTATCAGGGTACCGAGTCAATAAAACCGGGTTTATTGTGCCATGCAGAGTGCATTCAGGCGCATCAGTCGGCGGGTAAAATGCACTATGATTTTATGGGCGGTGATGCCCGTTATAAGCGCAGCCTAGGGCAGCATACTACCGATCTCAAAATAATCGCCTTCCAAAAGAAAACCGCCGGATTGTGGCTGGAACAAAAACTCAGAAGGCTTAAAGGATTAATTGTGCATGAATAATCAACAATTATTAAAACGTCTGGGGCTGTTTATCGGTGCCTGGTTAGTGTTGTGGGTGCTAGTGTTTTGGGAGGCGCTTACCAGTGCGGTTAGTGTTTGGTGGGTTTCTGAAATATTTAATCATTGCTTTTTAGTCTTGCCGATAGCCTTTTATTTTATTTGGCAGCAGCGGGGCGCGGTGTTGGCGGTGCAGCCACATATTTCATGGCTGGGCTTATTGGCCACAGCTGGCGCCTTAGCCGTGGCGGTGCTGGGCAGCGCTGCAGGTATTAATGTGTTTGAGCATATTGGTGCGTTTTCACTGCTGCCGATTATTGTATTAACCCTGTTTGGCTGGCAAGTAGTGGCGCAAATCGCTTATCCGCTACTGTTGATTATGTTTGCGGTGCCAATTGGTGAAGAGATCGTGCCAATTTTGCAGCAAGTAACCGCCGATATCGCCATGTGGATGTTGCAGTTAGTTAATATTCCTGTCTACCGCAATGCTCTGTACTTTACGATACCCGATGGTGTGTTCTTTGTTGCTGAGGCGTGCTCTGGTATCAGCTTTTTGATTGCCTGTTGTATGCTGGGGTTTGCTTATGCCTATCTGAATTTCACCAGTCGGTGGCGTGCAGTATCGTTTATCGTCCTTGCGGTGTTAGTGCCAATACTGGCCAATGGTGCGCGGGTGTTTGGGATTATTTATATTGGCTTTAAAACCAATATGGAATATGCCGTAGGTGCAGACCATCTTATTTATGGCGGTGTGTTTTTTGCTTTCATCCTCGTATTGCTATTTGTTATTGGGTATTTTTTATCGGATGGGCAGCGGGTTTGGTGCAATGAAATTAAACAGGTAGACCCAGTTTGGTTTGGCTATATCAATAACAAAACAATCATACTCGCCATGTCACCCTTGCTTATGATGGGCTTGGTTGCGCTGGTGCTGAGCAACCCAGTCACAGAGGATACCTTTAATTTAAGTCGGGTTGATGGTGATGTGGTTGTATCTGCCGATGAAGCAGGCTCAAAGGTATGGACACCAAGATTTGTTGGTGCCGATGTTTATGCTATCAATGAGCAGAGCAGTATTGATGCAGGGGGTGCTACGCTCCAGGCAAAAACTTATACGGCAGTCTATCAACACAACGAGCCTGGCCACGAGCTCATCTCGTCAGCAAACAGGCTCTACGATATAGACCTGTGGTCGTTAGAAACAAGCTACTCGCAGCCTGTTGATGGCTTGGGTACGGTAACCGTGCTGGATCTATCTAATCTTGCAGGCCAGCGCCGGTTGCTGGCGTACTGGTATACTCTCCCGACGCGAGTCAGCTCAAGCCAGCTTGAAATAAAGCTGCAACAAGCATTCAATAGTCTGGTCAGAAATCCCCAGGGGGGCGTTGTGACGGTGGTTAACATGGATTATCAAGGTCTTGGTGATACGCAGCAAGCGGCTATGCAGCAATTTCTACAGGCTTATGCCGTACCATGGGTGAAACAATTGCAATCAGCAGCGAGTGAAAAGTGATGAATATGAATGCGCGTGCTTTAGACGACAAGCCCATACCCGCTACTGGTGCGGGTCATGTCACGGCCAATGCCATGACTATCGACGTAGAGGATTATTTTCAGGTTTCGGCATTCGAGCACGCCATTGACCCAGCCGATTGGGATAGCATCGCCTGTCGCGTCGAAGCCAATATTGATAGATTGTTGCAGATGTTTGCTGAACATAACGCCAAAGCAACCTTTTTTACTTTAGGCTACATTGCCCAACGCTATCCTCAGCTGATCAAGCGCATCGTCGAGCAAGGTCATGAGTTGGCTAGTCACGGCTTTATGCACAAGCGCGCGACCGATCAAAGCCAGAGTGAATTTCAACAAGATATAGGCAGCGCCAAAAAGCTGCTTGAAGATTTAACCGGGCAATCAGTAGTGGGTTATCGCGCCCCCAGCTTTTCATTTAATGAGCAAAACCCCTGGGTGTACGATGCACTAGCCGCAGAGGGCTACCAGTACAGCTCCAGTGTCTATCCGGTCAAACATGATCATTACGGTATTCCCGATGCGCCGCGATTCAAGTATAAAACCGATAGCGGCGTGGATGAGATCCCCCTTAGCACTTTGCCAATAATGGGGAAGAACATTCCGATTTCCGGTGGTGGTTTTTTTCGTTTGTATCCCTACCCACTCACCCGTTGGGCAGTAAAGCGTTTTGCCGCAACCGAGGCGCAGCCGTATATTTTCTATTTACACCCGTGGGAGGTCGACCCACAACAGCCGCGGGTTGATGGCATATCGGCTAAAAGTCGTTTTCGGCATTATTTGAATTTAAGCAAGGTTGAGGGGCGCCTGAATAATATGCTGAGCGATTTTGAATGGTCGTCAATGAAAGCGATCTACGGCTATTAGGTCGCTCTTTTCTTGACGATCTTGGCGGGGTTGCCGGTAACAATGCAGTAGTCTTCAATATCATGAGTGACTACTGAGCCGGCGCCGACAATACAGTGTTTACCAATATTGGCCATAATCAAAGCCCCGTTGCCAATCCAACTGTCTTCACCGATCACTACTTTCTCAAAGTTACCACCTTGATCTTTAATCGGAGTGTTAATGTCGCTAAAGTCATGCTGATTCTTGCCGCTCATAATATGTACGCCGCTCCCTAGCAAGCAGTTTTTTTCAATACGGCATTTGCCAATATTACACTGCGGGCCTATATAAACACCGGCTTGTATCTCGGTATCCTGTTGTGAGAATAAAACCCCAAAGGCGATTAAGCTGTCTTTGTCGCAGTGGCTAAGCATAAAACGCAGCGCGGTTTTACGAATATAATTACCCAGCTGGCCAGGGAATAAGCTTAACAATTGTGAGTAACCTGCAATTAAGCTATCAGCCGAGCCAAATAACCGCAGCAGCTGATAGCTCAGGTAAATAGGGCAGGTCAAAATACAAAATAGATAATAAATTGTATTCTTGATTAAGGTTTTGATTGTTGTGGCTGCGGCTTTCATTAATGAGGCTCTGAGGTTATCGGGTTATTATTTGGCGTTAAAATACTAACAAAGTTGCCGAGTTTGCCCTGCCACGAAAACTGCGATTGCACCAGTTGCAAAGCATTAGCGCTGATATGCTGATACAGCGCAGGGTTGGCGACCAGCGTATCGATGGCTTGCAGTGTGGCCTCCATACTATCGGCTATCATTACATGTTCCTGGTCATCGGCGGCAATGCCTTCGCAGCCCATGGTCGTAGTGATAGTCGGTAAACCGCAGGCAAATGCTTGCAATACCTTGTTTTGCACGCCACGGGCTAAGCGGAACGGCGCGACAAACAAGTGAGCGCGATCATAGTGCTCGCGAATATCCTCGACAAAGCCGGTGACTATCACGCCCTGGTAACCTGCCAGTGCTTTGACCTTTGCTGAGGGGTTCATGCCGGCAATAATAAACTCGGCATCTGGGTGTTTGCTTTTAATCTGCTGCCAGGCACCTTCTACAAACCAGCACACCGCATCTTCATTAGGCAGGTAATCCATCACCCCGGTAAACAGCATTACTGGGCCTTTGCTGGGTTTAGGTTGCTCGCAGGGCTTAAAAAATTCAGTATCCATACCATTGCCGATCACGTGTAACTTGCCCAAATCCTTATTGTTGGATAAAAACAAATCAACCTCGGCCTGTGAGATAAACAAGCCAGCATCAAAGTGCTGATGAATTTTTTGCTCATACTGGGCGACCAGCCTGGCTTCACGAGCATAAATAAAACTCATCGGCCAACTGTTAAGGCGTTGGTACTGCCGCCATTTATCGGAGTCTAAATCCATAAAGTCCATTACCAGGGTGGGTGTAGGGGCGCCAGCAGGCTGTAATTGGCCTGCATTAAAAACATACTCAGCCATACTGGAGCTGCTACACACCACTGCGTCAAAGGCTTGGCTGCTAAGCCGCTCTTCCAGTATTTTTTGCAGTGCCTTAGTGTAAAAATTCACCACACTCAGCGCCTGATTGCTTAATAAGCCCTTAACCAGCGCCAGCTTGCCGGGTTTAGTGGCGTATTCAATCGCCACGCCATGCAGCTGTTTTAGCGCCTGCAGGTTATTGATATCCTCATCACCTTCAACGGGGCTTAAAACGGTAATACGGTGGCCTAGGTCAGCCAGATATTTTATCTGGTTGAAGGTACGTATTTTTTCACCTTTATTAGGTGGATAAGGTACGCGGTGTGATAGAAATAATATATTCATGCAAAGCCATAAGTAGGGTGTGATTAGCGCTGGTATAGTGCCAATAATCAGAAACGAATGAAAGAGATGATAAGTGAGGTTGTTAATTAGGGTGGGGTCGGCTTTAGCCGATAAACTGGACTTTCAGTCCGCAATTTTAAACCACCGCCTTTAGGCGGTGGTTGTTAAGTTTTTGCGTCTAAACCGAGACAAAAAACCAATAAGAGCAACAGCCGCCCAAATACTGCTTGGCTCCGCGACACTAACGAGGGATAAATTTTCGCTGTAGTGTAGTTGATAATCCCCAGTGGCCGGATGGTAGTTGTCAAATCCTACATCCTGAGTCAGCGTTGATAGATCCATGCTATTACCGCAGCAACTCCCTACCATCAAGATATAATCACCAGCGACAAGGTGGTTTGAAATAAACGGGTCCAAGCTATGGGTTAATCTAGCGTGGTCGGCAAGAGAGTTGTTGGTATCGTCGCCAAAGCCACTGTCATCATTACTACTAATCAAGTCATCCCAGCTGAGTGCGCCATCATCATGAAATAGCCAGATCATAGAATCGAGGTAGTCCTCATCGCCATCGTTGTTTAGGTCGACCCAGGTATAGGTGAAAGGATCTGGTCCGTTGAGAGGGTCAAGTTCATGGGCGAGTATGTCAAAACTCACCATGCCATCGGTAGCCAAATTAAAATGCCAGGCATCTAAGTTATTTTTACCGCTTGGTTCGTTAAAGTCATAAGAAATAGTGCTCTCAATTATACCGGCAGAAACTGAGAGGCTGGCGAATGTGAGCCAGGTAAATATTAAGGTTTTAAGACGTAATTGCATCATGCTGTTTTTCTCCATTAATTCTCGTTATCTAAGTCGGCTCAGCCTGTTATATCCTCTGGGTTTAAGCCGTTTTCTTGAGAGCATTTTTTATGCCACAAAATAATTTTGTCGGTTTATCAAACGGTTACTTCATTCGACTTAAATCTAGGTCTATGGTTGTGTAATGTTTTTCGACAGCAGTAGTGAAAGTAGCTGTGTGACACACGTCACAATCAATGCTCGAAAGTAAATGTATAAGCTTGTGCAGGGCAACTTTTAGTGCGCGGTGCTACGCTCGAATGTTTCTTCGTTAAAGTTTAGATCGGTCATGCTACGGTTATTATCAGCACTAAATGGCGCGTTTTCTCGGCCAGAGATGGGTGCATCTACTCGATTATTAATGGCGGTAGATCCCTCAGTGTTGAAGCGAAACTCAATCGATTTATTCAGATTGCCGTTAGTGATAATGGTATTGTCACTGACTGTGGTGTTGGGTGAATCCCATATTATTATGGCTGCATCAGATTGTGATTTACGTGAGGGGCTGTAAAAGTCAGGGGGGTAATAAATAAAATTACCTGAGACTGTCCCACCGTAGTGGTCACTACCTGTTGTACGTTGGGTGAGGCCGAGAGCGATAGCTCGGTCTACATTGATAAAGCGATTGTTAATGACTGTTGTGTTGCGAGAGCTATTCCAAAATAAAACAGCTGGTGCCCAAAGGTGGTCGGCATTATCTGGGTTATGAAAGTTTTTAAATAGGTTGTCTCGGATGATCCAATTTGCGCCAGTATGTACGTCTACGCCATTAGTATATCCGGTCCCGCCACCGTGATTAATCATGGATGGAGCTACGCTATATCCAAATTGAGATTTTTCAATTATACCATTGTTAACCCCTTGAGTTAGTCCTTTTGGGCTACTGGCTTTTAAATTTTGTTTGCCCGTATTGGATATATACGTTTTGCAGATATAGGGCTGTTGAGCGCCAGGATTAAAGATGATGCCGTGTTGATAAAAGTCTCTGATGCTCAGGTTGGCAACGACTAGTCTGTGACTGTTGGACCAAATGCCGTGGGGGGTATTGCCAAAATTTGGGTTGTCCATGCCTGGGCCTTCTAAAAGAACTTGGCTTGGATTTAGGCCGAGTCCTATCAGTGCTACATTTGGAGCTGATATTGTTAAAGTGTTTTCAAGGCGGTAGGTCCCCGGTTGCAACAGAATAGTTATATTATCGTTGCCGTGATGTAAAGTGTGTTCTAGTTGGCTTGTATTGCTAATGGTTGCTGTGTGACGAGTGCGTCGTAAGTGTTCTGGTAGAGAGGAGCAGGAGGCAGAAAGGCTGGTGAGGATGTTAGTGGGGGTTGTTTTTTGTACATGCTTTTCTGCATAACTATATGATATACAGAGTATTATGATGGCAGCGAAGCGAGGAATTGATTTTTTCATTTTATGGGGAGCCTGTTTTTATATTCAAATCATATTGTCGGTCTGGATTTTTTGGAATCACAGCTGGGTTGAGGGGGCTTCATTAAAGACTTGTAGCTTAGGTGGTTTTAAATTGTTGGGTGTGAGGGATTAATAAGCATATAACTTGGTGTGTTTCAAGTGTCTTTAGGCTGGATTTGATAAAAAAAGTGCCAAATCGTATCTTTTTTCAAGAGTTATGGATTGTGTCAAAAAGTATTTATTTAAATATTATGTGGTTCAGGAAGTTGACCCTGTTGTCATGTGTTTAGAGCGAAAAGTGTTAAACTCATCGACTTGCTTGTGTGCTGTAGTGTTTTTGTATGGCATAGGAGGGTGATACAAACTATTTTATCTAAGTGGGTTGAATTAAGGTGAGTTTTTGATGCCTGGAAGTTTCATTGTGGTGATTAATGTTTCGACTGGTGATGATGCGCTTAATGTATAACAGTGTAGATTGTTGGTGTGTGTAATTAGGGGGAGTTCATGAAACGTATTTTTTTAGTATTTTTTGTTGCCTTTACTGGTTTTTTGGTTTCGGGGTCTGCTTTATGCTCCTCTCAATTGCCAAGAGTATATTGGAGTGAGGGTACCTTTCAATATAAGGGGGCTTTTTTATTGCCTAGTGGTGTGCATGGTTATGGTGAGTTTAATAATACGGGGGGGGCTATTGGCTTGAGTGAAGATGGAGCATCATTTTTTATACAGGGAAAAAAAGTCCTTGGTACTGACTCTGGCATAGCTGAGGTGGAGATCCCGCGACTAAAAAATACGGATGTCGTAAGCGAGTTGAATACTGCGGGAGTAAAACAAAATTTTGTAAAAATGATGACAAAAGCATCTGCTGGCAATCCCCAAGAAAATGATGAGTATAGAGGGATTTATTCATATAAAAATAAGCTAATTATTGCAGCAATGAAAATATATGATGGTAAAGCTGATAATACTCAATTTCTTCTTAGGGTAGATGCCCCAAATGATTTGACAAATTCATTTGTAGGTGGGTTTTATGGCATTAAGGATAATGCAAGAACTGCTGGTTGGATTAGTGCTGTGCCTAGGGAGTGGCAATCGAAATTGGGGTGCAAGCATTTAATGGGTAATTCAAATGGCTATAGTATTAATTCCCGTCTCTCTATTGGGCCATCTGCTTACTGTGTGGACCTTGATGATATTATTTCTGCCAATACGGATGGTGAAATTATTGATTCTATAGCTTTGATGTCGTTTTCGATGGAGCATCAAATGCAGAAAAATATTAATCCTGATTGGAATCTTAACAATGCACTTGATTTAGAGTCTACGTCGATCACACCTCAAGGCAATGATGTGCTGACATATTTGTCAAAAGGTGCCTTTGGTTTTATAGTTCCGGGGACTAGAACGTACGCAGTTTTTGGTACTTCCTCTGGGCATGAATCTGGAGTCGGTTATAAGATTATACAAAATAACGGAAATCTCTGCTCGGGATATTGTTCTGTGAAATATGATGACTGGTCAAATTATGTTTGGTTTTTTGACCTTAATGATTTTGCGCTGGTGAAGCAGGGGGAGAAGGCGGCTCATTCATTAGTTCCATATGCATATGGCCCGATAGATACCGTGTTCGAGACAAATGATAGGAATATAAAAACTGAGATCGGCGGTGGGGCCTATGATGAAGAAAAAGGAATTTTATACTTGGTTCAAACACCTGCATACATTGAGGGATATGCACGGCTGCCAGTAATAACTGCATATAAGATAAATGTCCCAAGAAATGTTTTACCCAGTCCTCCAGGGGTGGTGCAGTTTCATTGATGATGCTTTGATTGTTTTAAGTGGGTTATAAGGCCTGCTTTGGGTGAGGATGGATGCCGCAGAATCATTGATGGAGGTAAATCGGCTTTTGACCAAAAGTTGGCGAGTCTTTGCCGGCACAATTAAATCATATTTAAATGGATATTAGTGAATGGTGGTTGTAGTGCTAAGGTTAGTGTTTTCAATGTGATGCTTAGCATCAGTGAAAATAGGAGGTTAGGTTGTTTGTTAGGTGAAGTGCACAATTTTACTTGTAATTAGGTATGGTGATTCGAATTTTTGTGGAGTGGTTTTGGTAATGGTCGTTGATGGTAATTTTGTAGCTGCTAATAGTCATTTTCGTGGGCAAATATGTATTGTTGGTGGTGGGGTGGCTGGTATTGTTTTGGCCAATGAATTACAGGATGCGTATGAGGATATAATTATAGTTGAGTCTGGTGATGAGCATTATGTGCCAGAAGCGCAAGAATTATATCAAGCAGAAAAGTACCCTGATCAGTTGCCAGATCCTATGTATTCGCGGATGCGATTTTTGGGGGGGAGTAGTAACCACTGGCAAAATAATACTTCACCACTCTCGCCAAGTGATTTTGAAAAAAGAGATTGGGTGCCAAATAGTGGTTGGCCTATAAGCTTTAGTGATATTAACCCTTATTATAAAAAGGCTCAATATTACTGTGGGGTGGGAGAGGATGGTTATAACACAAAGCAGTGGAGTTCGGTATTAAATAAGAAAGATGAAGTCGAAGAATCAGCCTTATTAATAACCGCAATTGCAAAAGCGTCTAGTCCTCCTGTGCGCTTTTATCAGGCTTATGGTGAGCGATTAAAATCAGCAAGTAATATTACCATCCTTACCAACTCTAATATGGTCGATATTGTTTATGATTCTTCCGATAAGAGGGTGCGTCAAATTGATATCGTAAGTAACAGAGGTGGTAACATAACGGTTTCTGCAGATAAATTTGTCTTCGCAATGGGGGGAATTGAAAATGCTCGAATGTTACTGGTGTTCAATCAAAAGTATAGTGATCAGCTCGGTAATCAGGGGGGAAATGTGGGGTGTTATTTTATGGAGCACCCAACTCCGCGAGCTGCGCAGTTGTTTGCTGATGATGTCGAAAGATTAGAGTTTTATAAAAGCGTTCAATTTAAAGATAGAACTGTTGTCGGTTTTTTGTCTTTGTCCGAGCAGGTATTGCATGATCATCAGACGACTAACTTAAGAATGCCGCTGATCCCTAAGGATGAATATACGCTCTCGGATGGGATATCTTCATCGCATATTTTAGCTGAGTCTTTTGCGCGGCATAGCTTGCCAGATAATTTTAGTGATCATCTATATAACATTGTGGGTGATATGGATATGGTGATCGAGGCTGTTGCTAGAAAAACTTTTGGAATAAAGTTGTTTGAGCACGCAAATAAAATTACCGGTTTTCAAATACCAATGATGATGGAGCAAACACCTGATAAAAACAACCGAATCTATTTAGGGCGGGCCAAAGATAGGCTTGGTATACCGAAGGTTTCAATAGATTATTTTGTGTCAGGCTTCGATAAGGCATGTGTTTGGCGCTCTTTAATGGTAGTTGCCCAGGAGGTTGGAGCGTTATCGTTAGGCAGGCTGAAAGTATTAGAAGAGCGCGCGGAAAGGCTGTGGTCAAATCAGTTGGGCTTTAGTGATCACCATATGGGAACAACGCGAATGAGTTCCACTCCAGAATATGGTGTGGTTGATGAAAACTTAAAGGTTTTTGGAGTTAAAAACCTTTATATTGCAGGATCTTCGGTGTTTTCCACGGGTGGACATGTTCCTCCAACACTTACTATTGCAGCTATGAGCATTCGGTTAGCGGAGTACTTAAAAAATGTCTAAATTATTTGATGGTTCGCGACGAAGCATTCTGAAGTTACTTCCGGTTTGTATGGTTGGTTTTTTAGTGCCCAGGGTGGCGGTGCCAGGCCCTCGTGCTAAAAACACTCTATTGCCGGATATTTTACACTTGGCATTAGCTGCTTGGAATCAAAGCGAAAAAGTTTCGCCGGAGGAGTATTTGGAAGGTGTAAACATTCATGATTATGAAGAGATTAAAGTATCTGAGTTCAATGAAAAACAAATGATTATTGTTGACGGTTTTGTATTATGTAAAAGTGAAGTGGCAGTATTGGCTACTATCGCTAGCAGGCGAGCCATTGCTGTGTAGTGTTTTTCGATATTCTTCCATTGCTAATCAAGTGGTTCAGTTGGCATGAAATCTGTTTTTGTTTTATGCATGATAGTAGCTTTTTTTTCTTATGCATTAAAGTCGAGTGCCTGGGGGATGCTTACATATTGGTGGTTTTCTATTTTTAGGCCCCAAGATTGGATTTATATTGATATAACAAGTATTAGATTGCCATTATTAGCTACAGCTATTTTTTTCTTGCCTGCGATCTTTCGGGGGGATAAGCCATTTGTAAAAGATAGTCTTGTAGTGATGATGCTGCTTTTGTACTTTTTTATGATAATAGCAGCCTTAACTGTAGGGTGCTCAAGCACTTATAAGACTATTGAGCCTATTTCATATATGGGCTTATTAATCTTTGCAATTATGCTGTCGGTTGGTGTTATTAAAAATCAAAAAACACTTTTGTATTGGATCGTAGTTGTCACCTTATCGGTTGGTTTTTTTGCGGGGAAGGCCGGTGTAGTTGCGATGCTAGCTGGTGGGCAGGTAAATTATGGGGCGACGAATTTAAAGGGGTTGTTTTCTGGTTCTAATGCTTTCGCGATGGGTACAGCCAGCATGTTATTTTTGATGGTTTTTTTATTTTTGCAAGCTTTTAATCGTAAAACGTTAGCATTTTTCCCTGGAGTTATAAGCAAATATAAACTCTTATTAAAGATTGCTCTATTTGTAATTGTAGTTGGTTCAGCTTTTAATATAGTCAGTCTATATTCGCGGGGTTCAGCGCTGGCTGCAGGGGGCGGCTTCTTAGTATTTTATTTGTTAAGTAGTAATAAAATTAGAATTGGTTTATATCTTATACCTTTTTTGGTTGTGGGAGCAGTTCTAATACCAGTCCCGGAAGGGTATGGCGATAGGCTGGGTAGTTCTTTTGAGCAAAGTGATGATCTGGATAGTTCAGCAGCTTCGCGTCCGCATTTCTGGAAGACTGCAGTCTTGATGGTTAACACTTATCCTTTAGGTGTTGGGCCGGGTTGTTATCGAGAGTTTTACAATGAATTTGATGACAGTGCTGGTATGTATGGGCTTTATCGTGATGTCCATAGTAGTCACTTTCAAATGTGGGCTGAAAATGGTTATATTGGCTTGCTCTTGTGGCTTGGTTTATTCCTTCTGACTTATAAAAGACTTTTTAAGTTGAGGTCGGTGATAAAACTAAATGTTAATCATATTGATAATCCTTTATTTTATAAGCAGTTAGTAGATGCATTGATAGCTAGCCAGACTGTTTTCATTGTCGGTGGCGGCTTTTATTCGTTGGCGTACACAGATTTAATTTGGTTCTTTTGGGGCGTGACTGTCTCTATAACTAAGTTGGTTGATGGTGAGTTGGGAGGCGGAAGAGGGCTGCAGGAAGCTGTCAATTAATTTAAATTAATTATTTGAGAGGCTGTAACTGTTAATTATTAATCTCTCATGGGAGGGGTGGTAAGCCGCTATAAATGGAAGCCTCTGTTGCGTGAAACAACAAAAGGTATCAAATTCTCGGGGCCACGTTTACAGCTTATGGTGGGTATAAGCTTGGGCTGCAGTAAGTTTGCGTAACGTTTTTGCGCGCAAGGTCGTGTATGCTGAGGGTGGTCAATTTGATTTTGGGGTGCCATGTGATGATGTTGATGGCGTTTTATCTCCAATGGCTCAGGTTTATTTTTAGAGTTTCTTCTATTTTTTTTATGTCCGCGTTGAATTTTTTTTGGACGTCTTTCGGATAATTATTATTGCCGGTCTGGTCATGTTTTCTATGAGCAATTTCTTTGACTAGCTCCGAAAATGGTGATGCTTTGATTAGGTCGATAAGCCAGGTGAGTCCCATTTTTTTTAATTTTTCTTGTAGTCCTGGTAGTACAATGCGATTTATGCGCTTTTTAAGTGAGGTTGGTTTAAATTCAGGGTCTACGCCAATAAATAAGTAAACTTTTTTGATAAAATCTACGGGATTTTCTACAAGTTCGTCGTAAAATAAAATCAATACCTTGGGTCGATCAAATAATGAAAGGGCGCGATTGAGGTGCTCCCCTTGTAGGCTTAAGTCGATTGCGGATGGATTTTTATCAATGAAGTCTTGGAAACGAATGTTTTCAATTTTATTCTGTGTGTAGAGCTGATATTGAGAGAATGCTCTGGCTGCTGGCTCACGTAATATATATATTATTTTAACTTCTGGAATGTGGGATTTTATTCGCTCTAGTGAGTTAGGTTCTTGGTAGTAATTTGGTGTTATTTCTCCCCATGTTTTGGCTGAGCCGCGAAGCTCGGGGGAGAAGTTTTCTTTGTAGCTTTCAATTCCGTCAGAATAAAACCGATCAAAGAAGTGTAGTTCTTTTTCATGTGGAACAAATACATCTGGGTGCTCGTTTAAGCAGTTGTGAAGCCAAGTTGTCCCTGCTCTCTGGGCGCCTATACAAATGAAATTTGGTAAATCAGGCATGCTATATGATCCAAAATTAATATACAAGGTTGGTGGTTGCTTTAATAGTGGGGTTGAATGGTTGGTTTTAACGTGTTTCGCCTAGATTATATAACATGTAAGTATTTTTTTAGGTAATGTTTTTGTTGAAATAGCGAGCCTGTAATTAGGTGCGTATTTTAACATATCTAAAATTGGAGTAAGGTAATAGCGTAAAGCTGCGCGGATTCAAATCCGAAGTGCATCAAAGTCTAAGCTGCTAACGCAGCCCTGTAATCGCTTATTAATTGGTCTGGTGTTTTGAACCCCAGATTTTTTCTTGGCCGAGTATTGAGTCGCTTTACTGCTCTTTGTATTTCAGCCTGCGTGACCTTTTTCAGGTCTATGCTTTTTGGAAAGTACTATCGACCTGCGCTGAGACGGTGAAGTTCGTCACGCGCTCAATAACTGTTGCCAGTGCTCCGCTGTGCCCTTTGCCTATTACCGTATCTATTTCCCAATCGCCAATGCGCGATTTATCCTCAAAAACTCATGGGCGATCATCGATACTCACCCTGTTTTTGATGTGTCCACGTGTTGATTTACCATTGCGACGCTTGTCATATTTCTTGCCTTGGCGACGCAGATACGTATATAGATCACCGCCTAGCTGTTTATTCGCCCAAATATGCAAATAGATACTTTCATGACTAATCAGTCGCTCTTTACCCACCAGCAACCAACCTGATATCTGTTCAGGGCTCCACTCTATACGCAACTTCAATTCAATCTCGGCTATCAACGCTGGCGTCATCTTGGTGGGCTTAACCGCCTCTCTTCGCCGCTGCACCATCTTTTCCTGTGCTTGTTTATGACGATAGCCTCTATCCCCTTTATTTCTAGACAGCTCCCTGCTAACCGTTGATTGGCTCAC
>Ga0172382_10000824_pt1 | contig 57512 bp, 55 predicted proteins | sample Leawel138RmetaG_FD_122245 | JGI IMG/M metagenome (GOLD analysis project Ga0172382, IMG submission 122245) | Leachate microbial communities from a municipal landfill in Southern Ontario, Canada - Leachate well 138R metaG | ecosystem: Engineered > Solid waste > Landfill > Unclassified | place...
CCGTTGCGCAGCGCGGTGTCGGTGAACAGCCGCCCCAGCGTGCGCGGCCGGCCGCCGGCGAGGCGGCGCATGGCCTCGTTCATGAACAGGATGGCGCCCGAGCGGCCCGCGACCAGCATCGGCAGGCTGATCCCCTCGGCCCCGCGGGCCGGGCCGGAACGGTCGAGCATTTCCTCAAGCCGCCACAGGAAGCCGCCGTCGCCCGCGCGATGGACCGACAGCCGGATATGTCCGCGCCTTGTCACCACGTCTTCGCGCGCGGCACCGAGCCCGGCGGCGCGGCTTTGCAGCCGGTAGAGCACCGCCGAGGGGTGGGCAAACACGTCGCCGAGCGCCACCGCCAGCGACTGGCCGCCGCCCCGGCCGAACCGGGTCTCGGCCGCGCGGTTGCGGAACAGGATTTCCCCGTCGTCGGAGGTGGTGAAGCAGGGGGCCGCATCCTCGGCCACCAGCGATTGCAACTGCTGAAGCGCCCGGTCGCGCCGCCGCCGGCCCCGGTGTTCGGCAAGCCGGATCAGCACCACCAGCACGGCGAAGGTCGCGCCGAACGACAGCAGCATGAGCCGCGCCGCCCCTTCGGCCAGCAGCAGCCCCGCCGCCCCGGCGGCCAGCGCCAGCGCGAGCAGCGGTAGAAGCCGCCCCGACAGCCCGGCGGCGTTGCGCCACAGGGTTGCGGCGCTGGGTGCGCTGAACGACACATGCCCCTCCACGGTGATTCGCATCTCGCTCCACACTGGCGGCACAATCGTTAACCGCAGATTAAGCGGAAGCTTGCCACATCCCCGGGTTGTGTAAAGTGTTATCGATCCGCGTTTCGCGCGAAGCAGGCGAGGTAGAAGCCGTCGCCACCATCAAGCGGGGTCAGGCGGCGTTCCTGCACCATCCGCCAGCCGGTGCGGGCGGCGAAAGCGGCGGCGCGGTCCCCGTTCTCGGTGCGCAGGAGCGAGCAGGTGGCATAGGCAAGCGTGCCGCCGGGCGCGACCAGCCGGGCGCAGGCGTCGAGGATTTCGTCCTGGATCGCGGTCAGCTCCGCAAGCCGGGCGGGCGTCAGCCGCCATTTCGCCTCGGGCGCGCGGCGCCAGCTTCCCGAGCCGGAGCAGGGCGCGTCGGCCAGCACCAGGTCATGGCCGGGCGCGAGGTCGGCACTGGCGGCAAGCGCGACCTGCGCCCCGGCCCGGGCGGCGCGGGCGGGCAGGTCGCGCATCCGTCGCGGGTCGGCGTCATGAGCGGTCACCCGCGCGCCACGGGCGGCAAGCGCCAGCGCCTTGCCGCCGCCACCGGCGCAATAGTCGAGCACATGCGCCCCGGGCGCCAGCGGCAGTGCCGCCACCACGGCTTGCGAGGCGGCGTCCTGAAGTTCAATCAATCCCTGAAGAAACGGTTGAGAGCTATTGATCTTGCGGAAGTTTTCCGTGATTTCAAGCGCGGTCTCCGCCAGCGGATGCGGCCGGGCCGCGACCCCCTCGGCGGCCAGCGCCGCGATGGCCCCGGCCCGGCTGGTGCGCGCGATATTCACCCGCAGGAACACCGGGGCGCGGTGGCGCAGGGCGCCCATCACCGGGGCGAAATCCTCCCCCAGCGAGCGTTGCAATTCGGGGGCGAGCCAGTCGGGGCAGTCGAGGGCGGCGAGCCCTTCGGGCGTGCTCCCCCCGGCCGTCTCATCGGGGGTGAGCGGGGCGGGGGCATGGCCCTCTCCGGTGAAAATCGTGGCCGGGTCGCGCTCGGCGGCGCGGAGCATCCCCAGCATCAGCCCGCGCCCCGTCTCCGCCCCCCCGAGCGCCGCGAAGGACCGCTTGCAGCGCAGCGCATCGAACACGTGGTCGCGCACCGCCGCGCGGTCGCCCGAACCGGCGAAGCGCGAGGCCCGCGCCCAGTTGGTCAGCGCGCGCTCCGCCGCATCGCCCGCGAGCACCCGGTCGAGCACCGTGATGGCGGCGGCGATCCGCGCGGCGGGGGTCATGCGAAACCTACCGGCGCCCGGCACGGGCCATGAAGGCAAGGCGCTCGAACAGATGCACGTCCTGTTCGTTCTTCAGCAGCGCCCCGTGCAGCTTCGGCAGCGCCGATCCGGCCTCGCCGCGCAGGTCTTCGGGCGCGAGATCCTCGGCCAGCAGCAGCTTGAGCCAGTCGAGCACCTCGGAGGTCGAGGGCTTTTTCTTCAGCCCCGGCGTCTCGCGCAGCTCATAGAACTGCGTCAGCGCGGCGGTCAGCAGCGCATTCTTGATCTCGGGGAAATGCACCGCGACGATCTTCTGCATCACCTCGGCGTCGGGAAAGCGGATGTAGTGGAAGAAACAGCGGCGCAGGAAGGCGTCGGGCAGTTCCTTTTCGTTGTTCGAGGTGATGATGACCACCGGGCGATGCCGCGCCCGCACGGTCTCGCCGGTCTCGTAGACGAAGAATTCCATCCGGTCGAGTTCCTGCAAGAGGTCGTTCGGGAACTCGATATCGGCCTTGTCGATCTCGTCGATGAGGAGCACGACGCGGCCGTCGGCCTCGAACGCCTCCCACAGCTTGCCCTTGCGGATGTAGTTGCGCACATCGGCCACGCGCTCGTCGCCAAGCTGGCTGTCGCGCAGCCGCGACACCGCGTCGTATTCGTAAAGCCCCTGCTGGGCGCGGGTGGTGGATTTCACATGCCATTCGATGATCGGCATCCCGAGTGCCGCCGCCACCTGCCGCGCGAGTTCGGTCTTGCCGGTTCCCGGCTCGCCCTTCACCAGCAGCGGGCGTTCGAGCGCGACCGCCGCATTCACCGCCACGGTCAGGTCTTCGGTCGCCACGTAACTGTTGGTCGAGGAGAATTTCATATCAATGCCCGTCACTTCCACATTCCGGCCGTTTGCCGGTCCGGGCGGACATTACCACGCCGTCAATTCGCCGCAACCCGGCCCTTCGGCTAGTGACAATGCCCGGGGCTTGGAGTAAGAGGCCGCGCATAGGGGGTGCCGGATGCAGGGTCACGACGCTGAGGTTCACCACGCGGATGACAGATCCGGCGCGAAAAAGGGAGCACAGATGAAAGCCGAAGTCTTTCTGCCCGAAGACTATCGACCGGCCGAGGATGAGCCGTTCATGAACGAACGCCAGCTCGAATATTTCCGCCGCAAGCTGCTGATCTGGAAACAGGAGCTCCTGGAGCAGAGCGCCGAGACAATCGAGGGGTTGCAGGGTTCGGCCCGCAACGTGCCCGACATCGCCGACCGCGCCAGCGAGGAGACCGACCGGGCGCTGGAACTCCGCACCCGCGACCGTCAGCGCAAGCTGGTGGCCAAGATCGATGCCGCGTTGCGGCGGATCGAAAGCGGCGACTATGGTTATTGCGAGCGGACCGGCGAGCCGATCAGCCTGCGGCGGCTGGACGCGCGGCCGATCGCGACGATGACGCTGGAGGCGCAGGAGCGGCATGAGCGCCGCGAAAAGGTGCATCGCGACGACTGACGGCGCGGCGGCCGACCGGGCCCCGGCCCGGCCGGAACGGGATATGGCGGACGCCGGGGCGGTGCCCCGGCGTCTTGCTTTTTGCACGGCGGCGCGGGCGGGAAGGAAAGGAAGACGGCATGGGCCTTGCGGGCAGGAAGATCACCGTGCTGGGCGCGGGCGTGGCCGGGCTTGCGGTGTCGCGGGCGCTGGCGCTGCGCGGGGCCGAGGTGACGGTGCTGGAACAGGCGGCCGAACTGGACGATATCGGCGCGGGGCTTCAGATCAGCCCGAACGGGGCGGCGGTGCTGCGGGGGCTGGGGCTTGATGCGGCCTTCACGGCGGCGGGTCTTGCGGCCGAGGCGGTCGAACTGCGCGACGGCCGCGATGACAGGCTGGTGACGCGGCTCGATCTTGCGCGGCTGCGGCCGGGGCAGGACTATCGTTTCCTGCATCGGGCCGACCTGATCGCGCTGCTGGCCGAGGGTGCGCGGGACGCGGGCGTGAACCTGCGGTTGTTGCAGAAGGTGGAGCGGGTCGAACTGGTCCCGGGCGGGCCGGTGCTGCACAGCGCCCAGGGGGCCGAGTTGCGGCCCGGGCTGGTGATCGGCGCCGACGGGCTGCATTCGGTGCTGCACCGGGCGCTGCACGGGGTGATCGCGCCGCAGTTCACCATGCAGACCGCGTGGCGGGCGGTGATTCCCTGCCAGCCCGGCGCCCCCCCGGTGGCCGAGGTCCATATGGGCCCGCGCCGCCATCTGGTCAGCTATCCGCTGCGCGGCGGGCGGTTGCGCAACATCGTCGCGGTCGAGGAGCGTCACCGCTGGGTCGAGGAAAGCTGGTCGCTGAAGGACGACGCGCTGGAGATGCGATTCGCCTTCGAGGGCTTCTCGCCCCGGGTGCGCGGCTGGCTGGAGCAGGCGGAGGAATGCTGGCTCTGGGGGCTGTTCGTCCACCCGGTCGCGCGGCACTGGTACTGGGCCGAAGGGGGGCGCGGCGCGGCGCTCTTGGGCGATGCCGCGCATCCGACGCTTCCGTTCCTCGCGCAGGGGGCCAACATGGCGCTGGAGGACGCCTGGGTTCTGGCGGCGATGCTGGACCGGCATGACGATCTGGCGGCGGCGCTGGCGGGTTATCAGGCGGCGCGGGCCGACCGCTGCGCCCGGATCGTGGCGGCGGCGGCGGGCAACGCCCGCGCCTACCACCTGCGCGGCCCGCTGCGCGACATGGCGCACCTCGGGCTGCGGCTGGCCGGGCGGCTGGCGCCGGCGGCGATGCTGGGCCGGTTCGACTGGATCTATGGCCACGATGTGACCGCCCGGACGCCCTGAATGGTGGCGGGCGCGCGCAGGGGGCGTTGCTACTTCCGGGGGCCGGGTGGCCCGGCGTGGGGCTTGCCGCCCTCCTTGCGGCCCGGCCTGTCCCCGGCCGGTTCCGCCCCGGCGGCGAACCCCGAGGCGGTGGCGGGCGGCGGCATCCGTTCGGGCTGCCCGGGCACCGGCGCAATACTGTCCCACAAGCGGCGCAGGGCATGACGCAGCCGCCGCACCGCCCGGCGCGGGCGGGGGCGCAGACGGGAAATGCCCTTCGCTTTCTCTTTCTCCGCCCCGTCGTCCGGTTTCCCGGCCTGCCGCTCTGCGCCGGGTTCTTCGGGGTGCGAAAAACGGGTGCCGGAGATCACGTCGATGATCCGGTCCCGCTCGACATGCACCTTGAGCAGTTGTGACAGCTTGCCCTGTTCGTTCAGCGTCCTGGTCAGTCCATGTCCCGCGAAGGGCAGCGCCAACAGCCGCATCCGCGGCCCGTAGGGCGGGCGGAGTACCCGTTGCAGGTAGATACGGTCGTCATCGACCATCGGATCGAAGATCACCAGCGGCCGGTGCGGTGAACACGGCACCTCGGCCATCGGCCGGTGCTTCCACCGCTGGTCGTAGTCCATCTGGTCGCGCCACTCCGTGCCGAGCGCCAGCAATGCCGGGTCGATCGAGTTCCGGGGCGAGACCGCGATGATCCGTGCCCCGATCGCGCCGCCATAGTAAAGCGCGGCATAACCGCCGAGGCTGATTCCGTAAGTGAACACCCGCCGCCCCTTGCACAGCGGAAGCAGGTGGTCGCGGAACACCTCAAGCGACAGATCCTGATACTGCGAGTGCCGCCGCTGGGCGACACAGACGTAGTCATAGCCCTGCTTGCGCGCCCAATGGGCACCGAAGCCGAAGTCGGCCAACCCGTCGGGGCTGCCGCCGAAACAGACCATCAGCACATCGCCGGTGCCGCGGCCGAAGCCGTGAAAGGTGATCCGATAACCCCGTTCCGAGGCGATGTGCCCGACCGGGTAATCGCCGTCGAGGGATTGCTGGTCCATGGCCGTGCACTCTGGTGCCACTGCGGCACGGCCACGCTTATAGCACAGGCCGACCCGGGCGATAAGGGAAAGCGGGCCGCCAGGAACGCAACCTTCGCCCGGTCGGCCGCTGCCCCATGTTGCGCAATTCATCGGCCACAGGAAGCCATGCCGATCGATGCCGCCTGTGGAAACCGCGGAAAATCAATTGCCCGAAGCGTTCCCGCCGTTCCCGCGAAAGCCGGAACGTTTCAAGCCCCTTACCGTATCCACAGCCCGGCGCGGCGGATCGTGTTGCGGATCGTCTGTTCGCGCCGGGGCAGGGCGGCGCGGTCGAACAGCGCCCGCACCTTCGCGCCCCTGTTCTGGTAGATCATCCTGCGCACGGGCTCATATTCCCGCAGCACCCGGCGCAGCGGCTTGTCGGTGGCCAGCTTTTCCAGCAGTGCCACCACCGCGTCGCTTTCCCTTGCATAAAGCAGCGGCAGGTTGCGGTAATGGCAACTCACCGCGCCGTCGAGCCCCGCAAGCTCCGGCCCCGGCCTGCCGCCGCCGAAGGAATGGATCACCAGGGGCAGCGCCACCTGATCGAGCCACGGGTCGAGCGACTGCCCGTCGAGTTCGTCCGGCGGGTCGTCGCGGATCGCCAGCGCGTAGTCGAGGAACCGTTTCCCGAACGCGCGCGGGCAGCGGTAATGGAACCAGCCCGCGTTGAAATAAAGATGGCGGCCCCAGTATTCGTCGGGCTGGTCCATATCGAGCGAGGACGGGTAATCGAGCCCGAACCGCTCGTAAAGCGACCGCCAGATATCGCCGTAACCCGGCCCGTAGAGATCGGGGACGGGCCATGTCCCCTCGCGCCGCATCGAGGCCGAGGGCCGGGCAAAGTCGAACCCCACCGACTCCAGCGGCCCGCAGATCAGCGTATCGGTGTCGAAGAACACGAAGGGCCGGTCTTCGGGCAGGGCGGCCAGCGCCTCGATCTTGTTGCCGTAGGGGTAGGCGGCGCCGAAGTGCCGGTTCTCGAAGGGCAGGATCTCGGCCCCCAGCGATTCCAGCATCGCGCGGCTGGCGGCGCCGATACCGGGGCTTGAAGGCCAGAGCGGCCCGCCCGGCTGGGCGATGAACAGCCGCCCCCGGAAGCCGGGGTCGGTCTCGCGCAGCGAGGCCGCGAACAGCACGGCCTCGTATTCCAGCCGCCCGGCCTGGGCGACGATGACGATATCGAACGGTCCGGACCCCATGACCCCCTCGTGACGCGACGGGCCGGTTATAGGCCGGATCAGGCCGGGGTGGAACCGGGGGGCGGAACCGGGTTCAGCGGCGCGGAAGGCCGCCGGTCCATTGCGCCTCGTGCGCTTCGATCGCCTTGATCCGTCTTGCGCTGTCGGGATGGCTCATCAGCCAGGCGGGGGCGGCGCCGGGGCGCATGCCGGTCAGGCTTTCCAGCTTGCGGAACAGCGATTTCTGCGGCCCGGTGCCGATCCCCGCCTTGGTGAGCAGCGCGGCGGCATAGGCGTCGGCCTCGTATTCGTCGCCGCGCGACAGCCTTGCGGCCAGCGCCGTGGTGATCAGCCGGGCGATCAGCGGACCGAACATCGGCCCGACCAGCGGGATCGCCCGGGCGAACAGCGCGACGAGCGAGATGAACACCGCGTTCTGGCCGGAAAAGTCGATCATCCGCCGCCGCGTGTGGCCGAGCGCCACATGGCCCAGCTCATGGGCGATCACCGAGGCAAGCTCCGGCGCCGTGACCTCGCCGGCGCGGTAGCGGTTGTAGAACCCCCGGGTCAGGAAGATCCGCCCGTCCGGCGCGGCAAGGCCGTTCACCGGCTCGACCTCGTAGATATGCACCCGGATCTGCGGCAGGTCGAGTGCGGCGGCCATCCGGTCGGTCAGCCGTTTCAGCACCGGGTCGGCCAGCAGGGTGGAGTTGGCGTCAAGCTCGCGCCCGGTGCGCCAGACCGAGAAACGGTAGGCGACCCAGGCATAGGCCAGCGCGAGGATGATCGGCGTAAGGCGCAGCATGGGGGGAATATGGGGTATCCGCGACGCGAGGGAAAGGGCCGCGGCGGGCAGGGCGGTCACTGGCGGGTGACCGGCCTTTCCGGGCGGAACGCCGGATGCGGGCATCTCCGGCCCGGACGGCGGCCGCTGCGGCGGCAGGGGACCAGGCCGGGGGCGGCGCTTTGAAGCGCACCCCCGGGTCGCGCCGTGAAACGGGCGCCCGGCCGGTTGCCGCCCCTGTCGCGACAAGGCCGCTTCCCCTGCGCGTGCTGCTTGACCCCGGGGGGCAAGCGCCGCTAAGTGGGCGCGCGCCGGTATAGCTCAGTGGTAGAGCGTCTGCCTTGTAAGCAGGGGGTCGGGGGTTCAAATCCCTCTGCCGGCACCAGCTCCGGGACAATCCGTTTCTCTGCTTGCAGACAGGTCGGCCCGATCCCCTCCCGCCCCGCATTCCGGCCGGATTTCGGAAAGCCCCGCCGGTCAGGGCGGGGCCTTCGGGGTCAGGCCGTGCGGCCCCGCCTGGCGCAGTGGCTGGCGGCGGTGAAGAACACCAGCGCGCCGACGATTCCGCCCGGAATCAGCGCGACCAGGAAGGTGAAGACGTAATCGACCGGCGCGGCCAGAGATCCGGCCCCGGCCCTTGTCCATGCGGGCACGAACCAGGCCGCGACCAGCGCCACCGCCAGCGTGGCAAGCAGCGCCGCGACCAGCGGCCGCCCTGCGGACCTGCGGGCCCGGCGCAGCCGCGTGAAACCGGCGATGACCAGCAGAAGCAGCACTGCCGCCAGTGCGAGAACCGGCCAGAACCATATCCCGAGGGTCTCGGCCATGATGAACCAGACGATGCCGGGGCTGAAATCGCTCATATCCTGTCCTCCCTATGCACGGCCGCGCAGCATGGCGCGATAGGCCCCCAGAAGGCCCTTTTCCTCGATCAGCCACGACACCCACAATTCCTTCAGCGGATCGATGAAGGGGAACGAGGGGATCAGCGTGCCGTCGTAGTCGAATTCGATCAGCATCGCCCGGCCATAGCGCGTCACCATCGGGCAGGAGGTATAGCCGTTGTAAAGCGCGCTGCTTTCGCGTCCGGCGGTTTCGGCGACGATGTGATCGACCACCACCGGCACCTGCCATTTGACGCTGGCCGCGGTCTTGCCGCGCGGCACCCCGGCGATGTCGCCCACCGCGAAGACATTCGGATAGCGCGGATGGCGCAGGGTGGCGCGGTCCGCCTCGACCCAGCCGTCGGGGGCCAGCGGGCCGTCCTGCCAGGGCAGCGGGCTGTTCAGCACCGCGTCGGGCGCGCGCATCGGCGGGATCACATGGATGAAGTCGTAGTCGAGCGTCACATCGCCGGTTTCGGTCGCATAGGTCGCCTGTCTGGCGCCCGGGTCCAGCGCCTTCAGCACATGGCCGTAATTCGCGGCGATGCCACGGTCGGCGAACATGCCCACAAGTTTTTCATGCACCGGCGGCACCGCGAACAGCGCCGGGTTGTGGGCGTTGTAGATCAGTTCCACCGCGCCGCGGCGGCCCTGGCGGCGGGCCTTGTCCTCGGTGATGAAGGTCATCTTCAGCGGCGCGCCCGCACATTTCATCTCGCCCGCCGGGCGGCCGAACAGGCCCACCCCTCCGGTCTCGATGAAACGGTCGATGGCCGCGGCCGAGGCCAGCGCCGCGTCCGGCCCGGCATAGACCGAGGCGATTCCCTCGCGGCCGATCAGCCCGGTCTCCATCCCCTCGATCGCGGTATAGTCGAGCATGAGCCCGGTCGCGACCAGCAGGAAATCGTATTCCACCCGCCGCCCCGAACTGGTGGAAAGCGCGTTCGCATCGGGGTCGAATTCTGCCACCGCCTCGGTGATCCACTCGACGCCCTTCGGCATGTAGTCGGCGTTGCTGTCGGTGACCTGCCCGGGCGACCAGAGCCCGGCGCCGATCAGCACGAAACCCGGCTGAAAGTGGTGGTCGCGCTTGGGGTCGATCACGATGATCGTGGCCGAGGGCATCGCCCGGCGCAGCCGCGAGGCAAGCGAAAGCCCCGCCGCCCCGGCCCCGGCAATGACGATCCGCGCCCGCGATGGCGAGGTCTGGGCCGGCGCGCCGCCCGCCGTCGCGCCAAGCAGTGCGAGCGCCGCACCCCCGGCCAGTATTTCCCGTCTGTTCATAAAGGCTTCCTCCTGTTTCTTCAGGCGGGCCGTTTGGTCGGCCGACCGTTTCTTATGTGGGTGTTCAGGCCGCTTGCGCCAGTTGCTGCCGCATCCGGGCGGCAATGTCCGGCGCGCGGATCGCGCGCTCATCGCTGCCGCCGAACCGCGCGGCGCGGGCCGGACGGACGATCTGGTGTTTGTCGGCCATATCGCAGATACTCCTTTTCCCCGCCGCCTCCCCCCGTCGCGGGGCGACCAGCCTTGACGTTATATGCGAATAAATGTAGATACGCAAGAATGAACACAAACACCGCGATCGACCCTGACATGATGCGTATTGCTGCCGATGAGGCGAGCGGCCTTCTGAAAGCGCTGTCGAACCAGCACCGGCTCCTGATCCTGTGCTGCCTGATCGACGGCGAGAAATCGGTGGGGCAACTGGCCGAATACCTCGGTATCCGCGATTCCACCGCGTCGCAGCATCTGGCGCTGTTGCGGCGCGACCGGATCATCGTCGGGCGGCGCGAGGGTCAGACCATCTGGTATCGGATCGAAAGCCATGTGGCACGGCAGGTGATGGAGGTGCTTTATTCCAACTTCTGCACCGCGCCTTCGGAAACCGTGCCCGCCGATACCGCCCCCGCCGATACGGACGGCTGACCACGTGCCGCTGGGCAAGGGGGGGGGGAGGGGACGGAAGTTGCGCTTCGGACGCCCTGCCTCTTGCCGATCAATCCGGCCCGCAGCCACCGCCGGCCGCAGCGTGAAAATCCGCAACGAACATCTTGCAAGCAACATACGAATATGCGTATATACGCAATATAATATGTCATGCAGGAGTTCCGCCAATGACCCTCGACCGCGCCGTTCTCGCCTTTGCCGGTATCATGGTGCTTGTCTCGGTGGTGCTGACCGCCGTGGTCTCGCCGCTGTTCGTCTGGTTCACCGTCTTCATCGGCGCCAACATGCTGCAATCGGCCTTCACCGGGTTCTGCCCGGCGGCCATGCTGTTCAAGCGGCTCGGCTTCAAACCCGGCAACGCCTTCTGAACGAAGGAAACTTTCCCATGCGAATCGCGATCCTCGCCGCCGCACTCGCGGCGGCCACCCCGGCCCTTGCCGATACGGTCCTGCTGACCCCGGAGCCGGTGGTGGAGTGGAAGCCGGTCTACGGCCGGGTCGAGGCCCGCGATCTGGTGCCCGCCCGGGCGCGGATCGGCGGCACGCTGGCCGAACTGCTGGTCACCGAAGGCGATGAGGTCGCGGCCGGGGCGCGGATCGCGGTGGTTCGCGACGACAAGCTGGCCTTCGAGATCGCCGCGCTCGACGCCCAGCTTCGCGCGCTGGAGGCGCAGCTGATCCGCGCCCGCACCGAGCTGGAGCGCGGCCGCTCGCTGATCGAACGCGGCGTGACCACCGCGCAGCGGCTGGAACAGCTGACCACCGACGTTGACGTGACCCTGAACCAGATCGCCGCGACCGAGGCGCAGCGCGCCGCCGTGATCCGGCAGGAGGAGGAGGGCGAGGTTCTTTCCCCCGCCGCGGGCCGGGTGCTGACCGTGCCCACGACCCGCGACGCGGTGGTGATGCCGGGCGAGCCGGTGGCGACCATCGCGGGCGGCGGGCTGTTCCTGCGCCTCGCGATCCCCGAGCGCCACGCCGCCGATCTGGCCGAGGGCGCGGAGATCCGCATCACCGCCGCCGGGGCCGAGACCACCGGCACGCTGGTCAAACTCTACCCCCGGATCGAGAACGGCCGGGTTGTCGCCGATGTCGAGGTCGAAGACCTCGCCGACGCCTTCGTCGATGCCCGCGTGCTGGTCGAGGTGCCGGTGGGCAGGCGCGAGGCCCTGCTGGTGCCGCGCGCCGCGCTGGTCACCCGGTCCGGGCTGGACTTCGTGCGGGTGATCGTCGGGGGGGGCAGCATCGAGCGTGCCGTGGTGCCGGGCGATACCATCCTTCGGGACGGCACCGCCCATGTCGAAATCCTGACCGGCCTTCAGGCCGGTGAAACCGTCGCCGTGCCCTGATGTCCGATACTCCCCGCCTCGGCCTTGCGGGCGCGCTGACCCGTGCCTTCATCGTCTCGCCGCTCACGCCCTTGATGCTGATCGCGGCCTTCGTCTTCGGCCTGATCGCGCTCATGGCGCTCCCGCGCGAGGAGGAGCCGCAGATCTCGGTGCCGATGGTCGATATCCTGCTGCGCGCCGACGGGCTGCGGGCCGAGGATGCCGTCAAGCTGGTCACCGAACCGCTGGAGATCATCGTCAAGGGCATCGACGGGGTGGAACACGTCTATTCCAGCACCCGGGACGACGGGGCGCTGGTCACGGCGCGGTTTTTCGTCGGCACCTCGGCCGATGCGGCGGTGCTGCGGGTGCATGACAAGCTGCGCGCCAACATGGACCGCATTCCGCTGGGCATCCCCGAGCCGCAGATCATCGGGCGCGGCATCGACGACGTGGCCATCGTCGCGCTGACGCTGACCCCCGCGCCCGGGATCGCCGGACGGACCACCCCGAACGATCTGACCCGGATCGCGCGCGAGTTGCGCTCCGAGATCGCCAAGATCCCGGATGTGGGCCTGTCCTACATGGTCGGCGCCCAGGACGAGATCATCCGCATCGACCCCGATCCGGCCCGTCTCGCGCTTTACGGCATGACGCTGCAACAGCTCGCGGGCAAGGTGCAGGGCGCGAACCGTTCATTTCCCGCCGGCCACCTGCGCGACGGCGGCGAACAGATCATGCTTTCGGCCGGCGAGACGCTGGCCACCCCCGCCCAGATCGGCAACCTGCTGCTGACCACCCGCGACGGCCGCCCGGTCTATCTGCGCGACGTGGCGACGGTCGGTTTCGCCACCGACACCGCCGAATCGCTGGTGTCCACCGTGACGCTGGGCGCGGACGGGCCGGAACGGGTGCCCGCCGTCACGCTCGCCGTCGCCAAGCGCGCGGGCGCGAATGCCGTCACCGTGGCCGAGGCGATCCTTGAGCGGGTCGAGGCGCTGCAAGGCACGCTGATCCCCGAAGGGATCGAGGTCGAGATCACCCGCGACTACGGCGAGACCGCGAACGAAAAGGCCAACGAACTGCTGTTCCACCTCGGCCTCGCCACCGTGTCGATCATCCTTCTGGTCTGGCTGGCCATCGGTCGGCACGAGGCGCTGGTGGTCGCGCTGGTGATCCCGGTGACGATCCTGCTCACGCTCTTCGCCTCGTGGATCATGGGCTACACGCTCAACCGCGTGTCGCTGTTCGCGCTGATCTTCTCGATCGGCATCCTTGTCGATGACGCCATCGTGGTGATCGAGAACATCGCCCGGCACTGGGGCATGAACGACGGCCGCGACCGGCGCCGGGCCGCGATCGAGGCGGTGGCCGAGGTGGGCAACCCCACCATCGTCGCCACCCTGACCGTGGTCGCGGCGCTGCTGCCGATGCTGTTCGTCTCGGGGATGATGGGGCCTTACATGTCGCCCATTCCGGCCAATGCCTCGGCGGCGATGATCTTTTCCTTCTTCGTCGCGGTCATGGTCACGCCCTGGCTGATGCTGAAGGCGGCGGGAAACTCGCCGCTGCCGTCCCATGCCGGCCAGGCCGAGGGCGGGCGGCTGGGGCAGATCTATGCCGCCGTCGCCCGGCCGCTGCTGTCGTCCAAACTCACAAGCTGGACCTTTCTTGCCGCGGTGATCGTGCTGACCATGGGGTCGCTGGCGCTGTTCTACACCCGCGACGTGACGGTGAAGCTGCTGCCGTTCGACAACAAGTCGGAACTGTCGGTGATGATCGACATGCCCGAGGGCGCCTCGGTCGAGGCCACCGACGCGGTGGCGCAGGACGTGGCGCGGATCGTGCTGGCGCTGGACGAGGTGAAATCGGTCCAGACCCACGCCGGGGCGGCCGCGCCCTTCAACTTCAACGGGCTGGTGCGGCATTATTTCTACCGCACCGACCCGCATCTGGGCGAGGTCGCCATCAACCTGCTGCCCAAGCACGACCGCAGCCGGGAAAGCCACGCCATCGCGCTGGACCTGCGCGACCGGATCATGGCCGCCGACCTGCCTGAGGGTGTCACCTTCAAGGTGGTGGAACCGCCCCCCGGCCCGCCGGTCATGGCCACCCTTCTGGCCGAGATCTACGGCCCCGACCCCGAGACCCGCAGGCAGGTCGCGGCCCGGGTTGAGGACGCCTTCCGCTCGGTCCCCTTCATCGTCGATGTGGACAACTCCTACGGCGAGGCCCCGCGCCGGTTGCGCGCCACCGTCTCGACCGACGATCTGGAGTTCTTCCGGGTCGAGGAAAGCGATGTGTTCGACACGCTGGCGATCCTGAACGGCGGCATGACCGTGGGCTATTCGCACCGGGGCGAGGGGCGCCATCCGATCCCGATCCGCATCGAACGCCCCAGGGCGGAGCGGCAGATGAACGAACGTTTCCTGACCACGCCGATCCCGGCCAACGTGCTGCCCGGCGACCGCGGCGTGGTGGAGCTGGGCGATGTGATCCGGGTTGCCGAAGAACGCGCCTCGCTGCCCGTGTTCCGCCGCAACGGCCGCGCCGCCGAGATGGTCACCGCCGATCTGGCGGGTGATTTCGAGGCACCGCTTTACGGGATGATGGCGGTGCATGAGGCGCTGGACGCGCAGGACTGGACCGATCTGCCAAAGCCTGAAATCTCGCTCTACGGCCAGCCCGAGGACGAAAGCACCCCGGTCCTGCTGTGGGAAGGCGAGTGGGAGGTCACATGGGTCACCTTCCGCGACATGGGCATGGCCTTCGGGGTGGCGCTTCTGGGCATCTACATCCTTGTCGTGGCCCAGTTCGGCTCGTTCCGGCTGCCGCTGGTGATCCTGACCCCGGTGCCGCTCACCTTCATCGGCATCCTCGGCGGGCACTGGCTGTTTTCCGCGCCGTTCTCGGCCACCTCGATGATCGGTTTCATCGCGCTGGCGGGGATCATCGTCAGGAACTCGATCCTGCTGGTGGATTTCATCCGCCACGACACCACCGGCCGCCCGCTGACCGAGGTGCTGATCTCCGCCGGTTCGATCCGGTTCAAGCCGATCCTGCTCACTGCGCTCGCCGCGATGATCGGCGCGGCGGTGATCCTGGCCGATCCGATCTTCCAGGGGCTGGCGATCTCGCTCCTGTTCGGGCTGATGTCCTCGACCCTGCTCACGGTGCTGGTGATCCCGGCGATCTACCGGGTGCTGCGGACCTGACGGATAGCTTCAGCAGGCGGCCGAAAGGCTCCGGCATCCCGGGTGCGCCCCCCCGTAACCCGGGAAAACGTTCCTCTTCCCTCTCCCTGGCCGAGGCCATCGCCTCGGCCAGGCGCAACCCTCGAACGGCGAATGCCGTGGGGCAGGCCATCAATCCGGTCACCTCAGGATCCGGGCAGGGGTCTGGATGGTGCCGGTCGGCGGGAGGATGGGCCCCCCGGCTATTGCAGATAGGGCATCGGATCGACGCTTTCGAAACCCTTGCGGACCTCGAAATGGACGAAGGCGGGGTCGCCCGCGCGCACGGTGCCGATGGTCTGGCCCCGGGTCACCCTTGCGTCGCGCGCCACGCGGATGCCATCGACATTGGCATAGACCGTCAGCAGGTCGTCGGCGTGCCGGATCACCACGATCGGCACCTGATCGGTGTCGCGGGTGATCGCCGCCACCGTGCCGTCGGCGGCGGCGCGCACCGGGCTGCCCGCCGCCGCGCCGATGCCGATCCCGTCGTTGCGGCCCTTGGCATAGGGCCGGACGATGCTGCCCTCGGCGGGCATGGCGAATTGCGCGGCCGAGGCGGCGGTGCGCTGGCTGCCCATGGCCGGGGCCTCGGGCACCGGCTGCGGCCGGGCGGCGGCGGGCGGGGTTTCGGCCGGAAGCGGCTGGGCGGCCGAGGGCGGTTCGGGCGTGGGCGAGCCCTGACCGGGCGCGCTGGCCAACTCGGTGCCGCGCGGCGGCGGGCTGCCCGCGGCGGCGGGGATCAGCAGGAACTGCCCCTCGCGCAGCGCAAGGTCGGTGCCGAGCCCGTTCCATTCCGCCAGCGAGCGGGTCGAGACGTTGTAGAGCCGGGCGATGGACCAGGCGGTCTCGCCCCGCACGACGCGGTGGCGGACCGGCTCCGGTCCCGGGGCGGTGGCGGCAGGGGCGGGGGTCGTCCCGGTTCCCGTGCTTTCGGCCCGGTCGATCGCGCCCGAGGCGATGGTGGTCACGTCGATCGGCGCGGCGCCGATCACCTGTCCGGTCGCGGGGCCGTGGAGCGGCGCCGCATCCGCCGCCACCCGGCCCGGCAGGGCCAGCACCTCGCCCGCGCGCAGGGTCACGTCGGGGTCGATGGCGTTGAAGCTGGCCAGTTGCTCGGCGCCGATCCCCAGCCGCCCCGCCACCGAGCGCGCGCTGTCGCCGCGCCGGGCCACCGCCACCTGATAACCGGGGTAGGAGATCACGCCGCGCGCGTCGGGCTGCGGCCGGTCGGCCACCGGCTGGCGCGCGGCGGCGGCGGTGTTCAGTCCGGTGTGCTGGTTGCGCAGATCCCAGTCGAACCCGGCATCGGGTCCGCAGGCCGCCAGCGTGCCCAGCGTCCCCGCAAGCAGCATTCCGCGCAAAGGTCCGGTGATCGTCATCGCTCTGCCTCGCATCCTTCGCGGGCCCGGGTTGGCCCCGGTGCCCTGTCATCCGCCGCTCAGTCCTGCCCCAGCCCCTCGACCAGAGGAACGAAGCGCACGGCGCAGAGTTCCTCGTACTCGTAGCCCGTTTCCGTCCGCCGCACCCGGATCAGGGTCTGCACCGCGTCCGACTGCCCGACCGGAAGCACCATGATACCGCCGATCTTGAGCTGTGCCAACAGGGGGCCGGGCGGATCCTCGGCGGCGGCGGTCACGATGATGCGGTCGAAGGGCGCCTGTTCCGGCAGGCCGAAACTGCCATCGACCGCCCGCACGGTGATGTTGGAAAGCCCGAGCGCGGCAAAGACCTCCTCGGCCTCGCGCACCAGCCTGCGGTGGCGCTCGACCGTATAGACCCGGCGGGCGAGCAGCGACAGCACCGCCGCCTGGTAGCCCGAGCCGGTGCCGACCTCCAGCACCTTGTCGCGCGGCCGCACCTCCAGCGCCTGGGTCATCAGCCCGACGATGGAAGGCTGGCTGATGGTCTGGCCGCAGGCGATCGGCAGCGGCATGTCGTCATAGGCGCGGTCGGCGAACAGCCCGCGCACGAAGGCGCCGCGGTCGATCTTTTCCATCGCCGTCAGCACCCGCGCATCCGTCACCCCGCGCGAGCGCAGCGCGAACAGAAAGCGCATCTTGCGTTCGGCGGTTCCGGCGTCGGAGGAGGCGCCGCTCATGCCAGCCGCGCCTCCAGGTCATCCAGCACGTCATGGGCGGTCAGGTCGGCACGCATCGGCGTGACCGAGACATAGCCGTCCAGGTTGACATCGACATCGGTGCCGGGGGCGGTGCGCCGGTGCTGTGCGCCGCCCGTGACCCAAAGGAACCTGCGCCCGGTGGGCGAACTGTGCGGCACCACGCCGAACCCGGTGCCCTGCCGGTAGCCCTGCGGCGCGACCTTCACGCCCTTGACCTGCGCGGCGGGCACCGGCGGGAAGTTGACGTTGTAGAACAGCCGGTAGTCGTCGCCGTCCCAGCGGCCCCGGTCCAGGAGCGCCCGCACCACATGGCTGCCATGGGCGCGGGCGGTCTCGAACGCATCGGCCAGGTCCATGGTCGCCGGGCCGAGGAACTGCGACAGCGCGATGGCCGGAAGGCCCTGAAGCGCGGCCTCCATCGCGCCGCCCAGCGTGCCGGAATAAAGCGCGTTCTCGCCCGAGTTGTTGCCGCGGTTGACCCCCGAAAGCACCAGATCGGGCTGCGCGCCCTCCAGCACGTCATGGATCGCGGCCAGCACGCAGTCGGCCGGGCTGCCTTCGGCGGCATAGCGGCGTTCGGCCAGTTTGGCGACCATCATCGGCCTTGTGTAGCTGATGCAATGGGCGACGCCCGATTGCTCGAACGCCGGGGCGACGGTCCAGACCTCGCCCCCGGGCCCGGCGATGTCCTCGGCGATGGCCGTCAGCACCTCAAGGCCGGGTGCATTGATTCCGTCGTCGTTGGTGATGAGAATGCGCATGGTTTCCGCCCCTTGCCTTGCGCCCCCTGATTAGCCCAGCCGGGCACGGGCGTAAAGCGGGGCAGGGGGCTTCGGTGCCCCCCGGGCGTGCACCCGCCCCGCCCCGCAGGGTGCGCTTCAACGCAGCTTCCCCCGTCACCCTTCCCCCACCCGCGCGCATTGCACCGGGGGGCGATCAGCGCCGTTTCAGCCGGGCGATACCGTAGCGGCTGTCAACTTCGGCCTCGACCAGATGGACGAGATCCCCGGCGTCCTCCCCGTCCGGTGCCGCGACCGGGGCATAGACCATGCGCAGGGCGAAGACCTCGCGTTCGGCCATGTCTTCGCGCGAGTAACCGGCGACGCGGCGCAGCCCGGCGGTGCAGACCAGCCCCGCGCCGGTCCGTTCGGCCCCGGTGTGGCGCAGGGCGCTGCGGCGCTGGCCGTCGAACACCGCAAGGTCGAGCGCGCAGGCATCGGCCCGGGGCACCGGCCGCATCACCAGCCACATCGCCGTCAGCGGGTCGAGCGCATCGGTCTGGCTGGCCGGATCGACCGGGGTGTCCGAGGGCTCGCGCGGCGGGTCGGAGCGCATCACCCGCACCTCGGGCGTGCCGTCCGGGTAGTCGATCAGCGTCCGGGTCTTGCGTCGGCCGCTGTCGATATCGGCCTCGTAACGGCTGGGGGCAAGGCCGGTGTCGTCGCCGGATTTCAGCCCCTGCACCTGCGCGTCGTAGCGCAGCGCGACGATGAGCCCGACAAACCCGGTGGCCGACATCCGCGCCGCCGCCGAATAGGAACGGGCGTTCTCGTTGCTGCCCAGCTGCAACCGCCCGGCGGGAATGCCACGGATCGACAGCTCGAATTCCGCCGTCGTCTGCGTATCGCCCGCGGTCTCCTCCGCCCCCCCGCCCGCCGCAGGGAGGGGGGCGGCCAGCGCAAGTGCAAGGCCGATGCGGCACAGGGATGGGGCGGCCGGGCGGCCCGGGGTAATCGGCATCTGGACAAATCGCCTTGGGTCGTGAAGTCGGCAGGTCGCAAAGTGGGTCAATCGCAAAGTCGGCAGGTCGCAAAGCGGTCGCGCAAAGCGGGGGGCTGGACATGCCCCCCGTCATGGGGGCACTAAACCCCCGGCGCGTCAATTCCGCAAGCGGGCGATCGGCCGGAAGCCGCCGGGCGGGCAGCAAGGAGCAGGGCGATGGGGGCAGGAGACATCGGGGAACTGGCGGCGCGAATCGCCGCGGGCGACCGGCGGGCGCTGGCGCGGGCGGTGACGCTGGTCGAAAGCAGCCGGGCCGATCACCGGGCGCGTGCCGCCGCGCTTCTGGCGGAACTGGGCAAGGCCGGGCGGCAGGCGCTGCGGATCGGGCTTTCCGGCACGCCGGGCGTGGGAAAATCGACCTTCATCGAGGCGTTCGGCCTGATGCTGACCGGGCAGGGGCTGCGGGTGGCGGTACTGGCCGTCGATCCGTCCTCGGCCCGGTCCGGAGGCTCGATCCTCGGCGACAAGACGCGGATGGAGCGGCTGTCGCGCGACCCGCGCGCCTTCATCCGCCCCTCGCCCAGCCGGGCGCATCTGGGCGGTGTCACCCGCCGCACGCGCGAGGCGGTGGCGCTGTGCGAGGCGGCGGGCTTCGACGTGGTGCTGATCGAGACCGTGGGGGTGGGCCAGTCCGAGACCGTGGTGGCCGAGATGTCCGACCTGTTCATTCTGCTGCTTGCGCCCGCGGGCGGGGATGAGCTTCAGGGCGTCAAGCGCGGCATCATGGAGATGGCCGACCTGATCCTTGTCAACAAGGCCGACGGCGCGCTGCGGGAAACCGCGCTGCGCACGGTGGCCGACTACGCCGGCGCGCTGCGGCTGTTGCGCAAGCGGCCGCAGGATCCGGGGGGCTTTCCCAAGGCCATGCCGGTCTCGGCGCTGGAGGAGGTGGGGCTGGCGAAGGCGTGGGAGGAAATGCAGGCCCTCGCAGCCTGGCGCAAGGCCGAGGGGCACTGGCAGGCGCGGCGTGCCGAACAGGCCCGCGGCTGGTTCGAGGAGGAGGTACGGCAGGGCCTGCTTGCCCGGCTGACCGGCGATCCGGTATTGCGCGCCAACATGGCGGCGCTGGGGGCGCAGGTGGCGGCGGGGGCGGCCGCGCCCGCCGCGGCGGCGGCCGAGATCCTGGCGCTGATCGGCGGCGGCGCGGGCGGTGAAAACCGGGGCGGGGGCCCGGATGAATCGCTTGACGCGCCGGGGGATTGCGCCTAAACGGCGCGGATGGAATTCGGCCCCCGCCTGCGGCGGGCCGTGGGATATACGCCAAACCCGCGCCCATGCCTTTTCGGGACTGTCCCCGGGGGCCACGGCGCACCGCCCCGCCAGCCGGGGCGCGAAGCAAGGATACGGATACCATGTCGCGCGTCTGCGAACTGAGCGGTAAGGGCCCGATGACGGGCAACAACGTAAGCCACGCCAACAACAAGTCGCGGCGGCGCTTTCTGCCGAACCTCAACGAGGTGACGCTGATCTCCGACGTGCTCGGCCAGTCGTTCCGGCTGCGGATTTCGGCCCATGCGCTGCGCTCGGTCGATCATCGCGGCGGGCTGGACGCCTTTCTCGCCAAGGCGCGGGACGAGGAACTGTCCGCGAAGGCGCTGAAGATCAAGAAAGACATCGCCAAGGCGCAGGCCGCCGCCGCCTGATCCGGCCCGGCGTTGCAGCCCGTGACGGCCCCGCCCCGGCGGGGCCTTTCGCATGAGTGTTTCGATTTACCCCTTTGCCTCGCATGTCCGCCCGCGCTACTGAAGCCATATGAAGCGGATCGCCCCCCTGGTCGCGCTGGCGCTCGTGCTGGTGCTGACGATGACCAGCGTCACCATGGCGGTGGCGCGGGGCCAGCCGCGCCCGGTGGAATGGGTCGAGCTGTGCTCGGGCCACGGCGCCGCCGGGATCATGCTCGACGCACAGGGCAACCCGGTCGAGCCGGTGGGCGTCTGCCCCGACTGCACCCTGACACCGCTTGCCGCCGTGGCCGATGCCGCCGGACCGCTGCTGCGGCTGGCCCCGGCGGCGCGCACCGTGCTGCCCGGCCCGGCGGGGCCGGTCGCGGAACGCTGCCCGGCCCCGGTCCGGGCAAGGGGGCCGCCCGCCCCGGTCTGATCCCGAAACATCAGATCAGACCAACGGAGCAAATGACATGAAATCCGCGAAAACCCTTCTGGCCGCGCTGGCGGCCGCCACTCTTGCCGTTCCCGCCCTGGCCGATGTGCATCTGAGCGATGCCTACGCCCGGGTGAGCGGCCCGGACGCCCGTTCCGGCGCCGCCTTCATGGTGATCGAGAACCACGGCCATCACGACGACCGGATGATCGGCGCCGCCTCGGACGTGGCCGAGCGGGTCGAGTTGCATACCCATGCCGAGGACAGCGACGGCGTGATGCGGATGTTCGAGGTCGAGGAAGGCTTCGCCATCCCGGCCGGGGGCAGCCACGCGCTGGAGCGCGGCGGCGATCACGTGATGTTCATGGGCCTCAACCGCAGCCTCGCCCATGGCGACACGGTGACGGTGACCTTCACCTTCGAACAGGCGGGCGAGGTGACGGCGGAAATCCCCGTCGATCTGGAACGCCAGCCCGCCGGCCATGGCGGCGGTGCGGCCATGATGGATCACGACCATGACCACGATCACGACCATGATGACGGGCACGGCAACCACTGAGCCAGCAATCATCCAGACGGACCGGGGGGCGGGCGGCAACGCCCGCCCCTTTTTCGCTTCCTGCCCGGAACAACCGCGCCGGCGGCCCGGACAGCACATCCGCCGGTTCGGCGAATCCGGCAGACCCTGTATCAGACCTCCGCCGGGCGGTTGATCGCCGCCGTGCCCAGCAGGTGGTCGGTCAGCCCCTGCGCCCGCGCCCCCGTCAGCATGAGGCCGACCGACAGGATCTGCACCGGAAAGGCCACGCAGGAAAACGTGAACCCGGTGCTGTGCAGAAAGGCCATGACGGGCTCGAACCGCCGCCCGCGTGAGTCGCGGAACTCGATCGCCATCAGCCGCATCCCCGGCGTGGCGGAATGTTTCGCGATGGTCACGCTGCGATAGACAAGGCCCACGGTCAGGAACAGCCCCGGCAGCACGAAGACCCCGAGAAACCCGCTCAGCGGCAGCGCCAGCAGGGTCAGCGCGCCGATCAGCAGCGAATCGACCACCCAGGCCAGCAGCCGCTTGGTGGGCACGCCGGTGTAGAATTCGGGCTGGAACCCCGGGTCGGGCAGGGCGTCGGGAAAGGCGGTCATGGCAGGGTTTCCGTATCGGGGCGGCGCCGGGAAGGGGCGGCTCAGAGCAGGTCGATGAAATCGTCGAACTCGTCATGGTCGCGGCAGACATAGCCGGGAATTCCCCCGGGGCAGTAGATCACCACCTGCCGGGGATCGAGGCCCATTTCCTCGCGCACCCAGGCGATGGCGGAGAACTCGTCGCGCACCACCCGGGCCGGAATCTCGCCCAGCCCCGAATTGTAGTGTCGGGTCTCGCCCCGGTGCCAGACCATGAGTTCGGGCACGAAGTCGCCGCCGCGCACGATCTGCCGGTTGGTGGGGACAAGCTGCACCACGTTGCCGGTGATGACACCGACCGAGGCGCCGCCCGCGCCGACACCCCCGCCCGTGGGGACGGCGGCGCAGCCCGCGGCAAGGGCGCAGGCAAGGAACAGGGCGGCAAGTCGTGCGGGCATGGCGATTCTTTTCCTGTTCCGGGTCTTTTCCGTTCCGGGGCCGGTTCGGGTCAAGACCCCTCCCGCCAAGGTTGGCGCGCGCGGCCCCGCTGTCAACCCCGCAGCACCGCGCCGGGGTTCATGATCCCCGCGGGATCGAGTGCTGCCTTGATCGCCCGCATCGCCGCCAGTTTCGCCGGATCGCCGTAGCGTTCCAGATCGGCGACCTTGGCCCGGCCGATGCCGTGTTCGGCGCTGAATGACCCCCCGGCCGCATGCACGAGGTCATGCACGCAGTCCTGCGCCGCGCCCGCGACCCCCGCGTAATCGGCCTTCGCCCGCCCGGCGGCGGGGAAGACGTTGTAATGCAGGTTGCCGTCGCCCAGATGGCCAAAGCAGTTGATGCGGAAATCGCCGATCCGCGCCAGCGCCGCGCCCGCGCGGTCGATGAAACCGGGCAGCGCCGGAAGCGGCAGCGATATGTCATGCGAGACCACGGCGCCGATCCTGCGGTTGGCCGCGGGGATAGTCTCGCGCAGGGTCCAGAACTCGTGCCGCTGTGCCTCGGATGTGGCGATCACCCCGTCGGCGACCAGCCCGGCCTCATGCCCGGCGGTGAACAGGTCTTCCAGCATCTCCTGCGGCACCAGCCCGGCGGGCAGGCCCAGTTCGATCAGCACCAGCCAGCGCGGACGGGGAGCGAAGGGCTGGCGCACCTTGGGCATGGTCTCGGCGAGGAAGTCCAGCCCGGTGCCGCCGATCAGTTCGAAGGCCGAGATCAGCCCCCCGGTCCGTGCCTCGGCCCGCGCCAGCAGGTCGAGCGCGGCGGCCGGGCTTTCGACCACCATCAGCGCCGCGCCGGTGGCGGCGGGCCGAGGCAAGAGCCGCAGCGCGGCGGCGGTGATGACGCCGAGCGTGCCTTCCGAGCCGATCAGCAGGTTCCTGAGGTCGTAGCCGGTGTTGTCCTTGCGCAGATGTTTCAGCCCGCGCAGGATGCTGCCGTCCGGCAACACCGCCTCGACCCCGAGGCAGAGGTCGCGGGCATTGCCATGGCGCAGCACGTTCAGCCCGCCCGCGTTGGTGGCAAGGTTGCCGCCGATCCGGCAGGTGCCTTCGGCCGCGAGCGACAGCGGAAACAGCCGGTCATGGGCCTCCGCCGCCGCCTGCACATCGGCCAGCACCGCCCCCGCCCCGGCCACGATCACGCCCCCCGCCGGATCGACGGCGCGGATCGCATTCATCCGTTCGACCGAGAGCAGCACCGGCTCCGGCCCCTCGGGCATGGTCTGGCCGCCGACCAGCCCGGTGCCGCCCGCACGCGGCACCACGCCGACCCGGGCGTCAAGGCAGGCGCGCAGCACCACCGCCACCTCCTCGGGTGTCGCGGGCCGCACCACGCAGCCCGCCCGCCCCGGCCAGCGCCCGCGCGGCTCGTCGAGGTCGCGCGGTTCGGGCGGACGGACGGTGCCGGGCGGCAACAGCCCGGCCAGATGCGCGGCAAAGGCGGGGTCGGCGGGGTTGAGCATCGGCGCATCCTTCGGTCTGCGCCCCCTGCATAGGCCGCCGCGCCGCCGGGGCCAAGCCCCGGATCAGTCCAGAAGCCGCGGCTCCAGCACGACGATGGTCGGGCGGGCGGGCAGCCCGTACAGCGACAGTTCGATGAAATTGCCGCCGGGGCGGACCACCTCGAACTCCTGCGCCATCCCGGCCAGGAAGACCTCCAGCGAGCGGCCCGAGAACCAGTGCATCGGCAAGACCACCGACGACCGCAGCCGCGACACCACCCGCATCATCGTCGGCAGGTCGAGCGTATAGCCGCCATCGACCGGCGCCATCACCACGTCGAGCCGTCCGAGCATGGCGTATTGCTCGGGGCTGGGTTCGTGGTGCAGGTGGCCGAGATGGCCGATGCACAGCCCTGCCGTCTCGAAGACGAAGATCGAGTTGCCGTTCGGCCGCACGCCCCCCTGCCAGCCGCGCACATCGGTCTGGACGTTGCGCACCAGCATCCCGCCCAGGTCCAGCTCGTGCTCGACAGTGCCGCCGAAGCCCTCCCACCCCGGCAGCACATGCGGGATGCGCGGGTCGGGCCGGTCGGTCCAGTGGGTGCCGTGGGCGTTGTTCATGGTCACCACGTCGGGGACGTGATCGGTGGCGCCGAGAAAGCCGGTGTAGTCGGTGACGGCCGACAGCCCGCCCGGCGCCTCGATCAGGAACATGGCGTGATGCAGGAAGGAGATCCGCACCCGCCCCTCGGCCAGCGGCTGCCCGAACGAGGCGCGATGCAGCCAGATCGCGGGCGCCTCGGCCAGCGCGATGCAATGGCTGGGGATGCGCTCGCCCGTGGCGGCGCCCTGCGCGGCGGCCGGACCGGAGAGGGTCAGGACAAGGGTGCTGGCGAGGACGGCGCGGATCATGGGACACCTCCGTTGCGCCCCAAGGGTAACGCCCGTGCCGCCCCTGTCACCAACGAAACCCGCCGCTCGCGCATCGGTGATCGGCCCGCCCGGCCCCGGGGGCGCAAGGGGGGCCGCTCGCCCCTTCCTGGCCTGCGGCCAAGTGTTCGCCGCTGAAAACTCTCCACTGGAAGGTTTTCCGGGCGCGGCGTTCGCCATTGAAAACTCTCCACTGGACAGTTTTCAATGGCTCACCCCCAAGAGTATTTCTGGCAAGATGAAGAATATCAAGAAAACACTTTAATCCATTGTTTGTATTAAAATATCAATGATTGCGGAGGCGGCGTCCCGGAAATGGTGAGGCGGATCAGGAAAGGCGCCAGTGGCGCCTTTCCCCGCCGAACGGGGATCGGCCCTCGCCGCGAACGGGCGGGCCGGGGTCAGAAACGCCAGTCCGGGTCGTTCGCCGCCGCCACCGCGGCGCGGCAGTGCAGTTCGGTGGTGTCGAACAGCGGCACCTCCACATCCGCCTGCCGCACCAGCAGCGGGATCTCGGTGCAGCCCAGCACCACCCCCTCGGCGCCACGGCCATAGAGCGCGCGGATCAGCGCGACGTAGCGGGCGCGGGTCTCGTCGCGGAACACGTCCTTCACCAACTCGTCGTAGATCGAGGCATGTATGTAATCGCGCTCACCCTCGTCCGGCAGCACCGTCTCGATGCCATGGAGCGCCAGCCGGTCGGGGTAGAACCTCTCCTCCATCGTCTTCCTGACCCCGATCAGCGCCACCCGCGACAGTCCCGCCGCGCGGATCGCCTGCGCCGCGGCATCGGCGATATGCAGGAAGGGGATCGACAGCAGGGGCGCGATCCGCGGCACGAAGCGGTGCACGTCGTTGCAGCAGATCACCACGAACCCGGCGCCCCCGGCCTCCAGCGCCCGCGCCGCTTCCAGCACGATGCCGCAGGCCGCATCCTCGTCGCCCCGGCCGATCACCGCATCGACGTAATCCTGCCGGTTGACGCTGGCCAAGAGCAGCCGCGCCGAACTCACCCCGCCCAGCCGTTCCTGCGTCAGTTCGTTCACCCGCCGGTAACAGGCGGCGGTCGAGACCCAGCTGAGCCCGCCGATCATGCCGATCATGCGCATGGCCTCACCCCTCTGGCCGCTGCATCGCGAAGACCTCGGTCACGGCGGAATAGTCCATGTAGCCCAGCCGCGACACCGGCCGGAACCGGGTCACGTCGAGGAAGCCGTCCACGAGGCAGTCGTCGCGGATATGCACGCCGGTGACCTCGCCCAGCACCATCAGGTTGTTCCGGCCGCGCAGGGTGACCACCTCGACCAGCCGGCATTCGAGGTTGGCGGGTGCCCCCGCCACCCGCGGGCAGGGGATCGTCTCGCATTCCGCCCGCTTTATCCCGGCGCGGGCGAATTCGTCGTCGCCCGCCGCCCAGGGCCCCGAGGTCTCGTTCATCGCCTCGCGCGCCGCGTATTCGACGATGTTGACGCAGAACACCCCGGTCTCCTCGATCTGCGCCAGCGAATCCTTGCCGCGCGCCCGGTCGGGCTTGGCCCCGGTCGAGGCGAACATGACCTGCGGCGGCACATAGGCGGTGGCGTTGAAGAAGGAATAGGGCGCGAGGTTGTCGCCCGCCTTGCCCCGGGTCGAGATCCAGCCGATCGGCCGGGGGGTGACGATGGCGTTGAACGGGTTGCGCGGCAGGCCGTGGCCGTCCTCGGGGCGGTAGAACATCGGGGTCTCCTTCCGGTTTGCCCCGATCCTGCCCGCATGATAGGGGCGATTCCAGCGGTAAAACGACAAGACGGCACGGGCGGCAGGCATGTTCCATCTGGCGGAAGAATCCCCCGGCGACTGGTGGGAGGTCGAGGCGCTTCTCGACCTGTGTTTCGCGCCGGGGCGCGAGGCGCTTTCGTCCTATCGCCTGCGCGACGGGGTGGCGCCGGTCGCGGCCCTGTGCCTCGTGCTGCGCGACGGAGAGGGGGTGCTGGCGGCGGCGATCCGCTACTGGCCGGTGCTGGTGGGCGGACGGCGGGCCTTGCTGCTTGGTCCCGTCGCCGTGCACCCCACCCGGCAGGGCGAGGGGCTGGGGGCATTCCTGATCCGCGAATCGCTGGCCATCGCCCTGCGGTCGGGGTGGGAACGGGTGCTGCTGGTGGGGGACGCGCCCTATTACGGCCGGTTCGGCTTTACCCGGCGCGAAGGCGTGGCGATGCCGCCGCCCACCAACCCCGACCGGGTGCTGGGGTTCGAACTGGTCCCCGGCGCCTGGGAGGGGGTGGCGGGCGAGGTGACGAAAGCCTGAGCCATTGCAGCCGGGGCAGGGGTTTCCTACCTGATGGGGATGGAAAATGCCGTCACCCTTCCTGCGCCCGCCGTCCTGCCCGTGCCTGCCGGGGATGCCGGGGCCGAGATCGCCCGCCTCGCCGCGCGCTACCGCGCCGCCGGGGGCGGGGTGATGGGGCTGGTCAACGGTTTCGGGACGCGGCTTGAAGAGCGGATGCAGGCGCTGCCCGCGCCGGTCCGGGCGCGGCTCGATTCGGTGGTGCGGGGCGCGCTGGAAGGTGCCTACGGCGTCGCGCGCCGGTCTCCGGCGCTGCCCGCGCGGGGGCATGTGGCGCTGGCCTGCGCCAGCGGAGCGGCCGGGGGCGCGGGCGGGCTGGCGACGGCGCTGGCGGAACTGCCGTTCACGGTGACGCTGATCCTGCACGGGATTCAGGACGTGGCCGGGGGGCATGGCTTCGATCCGGCCGGGGAGGCGACCCGGCGCGAGGTGCTGCGAATCTTCGGTTCGGGCGGGCCGCTGCGGTCTGACGACGGGGTGGACAGCGCCTTTCTGGGCGCGCGGCTGACGCTGACCGGCCCGGCGATCCAGCGGATGATCTCGCTTGCGGCCCCAAGGGTGGCGGCGGCGCTGGGGCCGAAGCTGGCGGCGCAATCGGTGCCGGTGCTGGGGGCGCTGGCGGGGGCGGGGCTGAACGCCGCCTTCCTCGGCTATTACCGCGAGATGGCCCATGTCCGTTTCGGGCTGCTGACGCTGGCCGCCCGGCACGATCCGGTGGCGGTCATGGCCGCCTTCCGTGCGGCGGCGGAACCGCCGGGGATCGTGAAAGGCCCGGAATCGTGAAAGAGCAGGGGGTCAGCCGCCGATCCAGGCCCGGATCGAATCGGCGAAGGCGATGATCGCCGCCAGCAGGGCGAGGCCCCCGGCCACCATCGAGACGATGAACCCCTTGGACGGCAGATGCCCGATCCGTTCGGTGAGGGTGGCGAGGCCGGTCTCGCTCTCGCGCAGGCGGTTTTTCAGGGTGATCATCTGGGCCTTCGCCTCGGCCAGATCGGCAGACAGATATGTGCCGCGCACCTCGAGTCCCGCGAGACGCGTGTCATGATCCTCGGGTTCGACCCGGTCACCATCCGCCCCCTCCCGCAGCAGGAACTCGGTCAGGAACAGCCGGGTGAAGCCGCAGTGGTTGCAGACCAGCGGCACGAAGTCGAAGGTCTGCAATCCCGACGCCGGGATGCCCCCGCCGGAGATCATGCCGACCTGCTGCACGATGTCGGGCGTGTCCTCGGACGGGTGCGGGATGGTCCAGCCGCGTTCGGAGCCGCAGGCCTCGCAGCGCAGGGCGATGCCCTTGTCGCTCATCCTCTGGCCGATGTCGCTGATGCGGAGCAGGGTCATGCCCCTGCTCTGCAGCGCAAAGGCTAACGCGCGGTTAACCCCCTCAGCCCCGTTCCGGCGCCGCCAGCCAGTCCATCAGCGCCGGGCGCACGCTGGGGGCATCCGAGGCGATGGCCGCGTCGATCACCGCGCGGGCCTCGGACAGATCGACCCGGCGGATCAGGTGCTTCACCGGCCCGATCGAGGCCGGGCGCATCGACAGCGACCTGATCCCGATCGCCGCCAGGGCCAGCGCCTCGATCGGCCGACCCGCGTCCTCGCCGCAGAACGACAGCTGCGTGGCACTGTTTTCGCAGCGGGCCAGGATCTGCCGCAGGAAAGTCAGGTAGCCGCTGTCCAGCGTGTCGTAGCGCCGCCGCACCCGCTCGTTCTCGCGATCCGCCGCGAAGAAGAACTGCTTGAGGTCGTTGCCGCCGATCGAGATGAAATCGACCTGCTCGAAAAAGGCCTGCGGGGCGTAGGCGAGCGAGGGCGTCTCCAGCATCGCGCCGACCTGAAGGCTTTCGGGCAGCATGCGGCCCATCTTCGCCTCGTGCTCCAGCGTGCGGTGCAGCAGGTCGCGCGCGGCGGTGAACTCGGCCATCTGCGCGACGAAGGGGAACATGACCGTGAGCGGCCGCCCGTTCGCGGCGCGGATGAGCGCCTGAAGCTGCATCCGCAGCACGCCGGGCTTTTCCAGCCCGACCCGGATCGCCCGCCAGCCCATCGCCGGATTGGGTTCGTCCTGCGGCTTCATGTAGGGCAGAACCTTGTCGGAGCCGATATCGAGCGTGCGGAACACCACCCGCCGCCCGTGGGCGGCCTCCATCACCCGCGCGTAGATCGCGGCCAGCTCGTCGCGCCGGGGCACGTTGCTGCGGATCAGGAACTGCAACTCGGTGCGGAACAGCCCGACCCCCTCGGCCCCGGAACTTTCAAGCGAAGGCAGGTCCGCCATCAGCCCGGCGTTCATCTGTAGCGACACCGTGGTGCCGCACAGCCCCTGCGCCGGCAGGTCGCGCAGGCTGGCGTAACGTTCCTGCGCCTTGGCCTGCATGGCGATCTTGTCGCGGAAGGCCACCGCCACCGTGTCCTCGGGCCGCAGATGCACGAAGCCCTGATCGCCATCGACAAGGATGCGGTCGCCGTTCAGCGCCTCGGTGGTGATGCGGTCGGCGTGGATCACCAGCGGGATCACCAGCGCGCGGGCGACGATCGCCGCATGGCTGCCGACCGAGCCTTCCTCCAGCACCACACCCTTGAGCTTGCGGCCGTATTCCAGCAGTTCCGCCGGGCCGATGTTCCGTGCCACCAGCACCGGGTCGGGCGGCATTTCGGCGCCGGTGTCGCGGCCCTGTCCGGTCAGGATCCGCAACAGCCGGTTCGACAGGTCGTCGAGGTCATGCAGCCGTTCGCGCAGATAGGCATCGGGCACCTGTTCCAGCCGGGCCCTTGCGGTGGATTGTTCCTTTTCCACCGCCGCCTCGGCCGAAAGGCCAAGGGCGATGTCCTCTTCCATCCGTCTTGCCCAGCCCCGGGAATGGGCGAACATGCGATAGGCTTCCAGAACCTGTTTCTGGTCCTTGTCGAGGCTGGCGGCCGACAGCAGGTCATCGACCGATACCCGCAGCTGGGCCACGGCGGCGCGGATACGCTCCACCTCGCGCTTGGGGTCGTCGGCCACCGGGTTGGTGACGACCACCCGGGGTTCGTGCAGCCAGACATGGCCTTCGGCCGCGCCCTCCTGCCCGGTGGCGCCGTGGATCACCACCGGCCGGGTGTGCAGTTGCGCCACCCCGTCGCCGTCGCCGCTGAAGGCGCCAAGCTCGGTCATCTCGGCCAGCACCATCGCCACGACCTCAAGGCCGTAGACCTCATCTTCCGAGAACTGCCGCGCCTCGCGCGACTGCACCACCAGCACGCCCAGTTTCTCGCCCACCCGCTGGATCGGCACGCCGAGGAACGAGGAGAAGATTTCTTCCCCGGTCTCGGGCATGAAGCGGAAGCCGGGTTCGGCGGGTGCGTTGCCGGTGTTGAACGGCGCGGCGGAACGCGCGACCCTTCCCACCAGCCCTTCGCCCAGTTTCAGCCGGGTCTTGTGGACGGCCTCGGGGTTCAGCCCCTCGGTCGCGCAAAGCTCCAGTGTGCCGGGGTCGCGGAACAGATAGACCGAACAGACCTCGGAGCGCATCGAATCCGCGATCAGCCGGACGATACGGTCAAGCCGCACCTGCCCTTCGGCCGGAGAGGCGAGGGTATCGCGCAGGCGCCGCAGAAGTTTGCGGCTTTCGGTTTCGCTGCGTTCGGGCATTGCCCCCCGCCGGTTGATCAGGCCCTGTCGAGGCCGAAGGCATCATGGAGCGCCTGAACGGCAAGTTCCATATACTTTCGGTCGATCAGGACGGATATCTTGATTTCCGACGTGGCGATGATCTTGATGTTGATGCCTTCGGACGCAAGTGCCCGGAACATGGTCGCCGCAACCCCCGCGTGTGAACGCATCCCGATGCCGACGACCGAGATCTTGGCCACCTCGCTGTCGGCCTCCATCCGGTCGAAGGCGATCTCGCCGCGATCGCGCGCCGCGATCATGGCGGTTTCCGCCCGTTCCATCTGATCGACCGGGCAGGAGAAGGTCATGTCGGTCACGCCGCCGCGATGGGCCGCGCCCCCGTCTTCGGATATGTTCTGCACGATCATGTCGACATTGACCCCGGCCTCGGCCAGGGGGCCGAAGATCGCCGCGGCGATGCCGGGGCGGTCCTCGATGGTGACGAGGGTCATCTTCGCCTCGTCGCGGGAATAGGCGATGCCGGAGACGGCCTTGGATTCCATGATTTCATCCTCGTCGCAGACCAGGGTTCCCGAATTCTCGTCGCTGTCCTCGAAACTCGACAGCACCCGCAGCCGCACCTTGAAGCGCATGGCCAGTTCCACCGAACGGGTCTGGAGCACCTTGGCGCCGAGGCTGGAAAGTTCCAGCATCTCCTCGAAGGCGATCCGGTCGAGCTTGCGCGCCTTGCCGCTGATGCGCGGGTCGGTGGTGTAGATGCCATCGACATCGGTGTAGATGTCGCAGCGTTCGGCGCCGAAGGCGGCGGCGAAGGCCACGGCGGTGGTGTCCGAACCGCCCCGGCCCAGCGTGGTGATGCGGCCCTCGGGCGAGAGGCCCTGAAAGCCCGCGATCACCGCGACCTTCATGCCTTCGGCGAATTTCTGGTCGATATTGGCACGGGGGATATCGACGAACCGCGCCGCGCCGTGCTGGCTGGTGGTCAGGATCGGCACCTGCCAGCCCTGCCAGCTTCGCGCGGGGACGCCCATTTCCTGCAATCGCAGGGACATCAGCCCGGCGGTGACGTTCTCGCCGCTGGCCACCACCGCGTCATATTCGCGTGCGTCGTAGAAGGGCGAGGTGTCGGTGACCCATTTCACCAGTTCGTTGGTCTTGCCGGACATGGCCGAGACGATGACGATCACGTCATAGCCGCGTTCGACCTCGCGCGCCACCCGGGCGGCGGCGTTCGCGATACGGTCGAGGTCGGCAACCGAGGTGCCGCCGAACTTCATCACCAGAACCGGCATGGGGCATCCTTCGCACAAAGCCAGCAAATCGCGCGCTTCCTACGCGATGGGTGGGGCGGGTGCAAGCGGGCCCGTGCGGGGGGGATCAGAACAAAGTCGTTCTCTCTGCCCGGAAGTTTTCCCCTCCCCTTGCCCGGGATCAAGATGCGCCAGCGCCGCCGGGCAGCGCCCCCCGCGGTCGGCCGCTGCCCTCTGTTTCGCCTGAGCGGCCCTATTCCTGCGCCCGCAGCACCCGTGCCGGTCGTGCCGCCAGCGGGCGCACGGCGAAGGCCGCGCCCGCCGCCAGCACCGCGATGATGCCGCCCGCGACCACCGCAAGCGCCGGGCCGGTTGCGAAGGCGAAGGGCACGTCCATCACGAAGCGCATCACCGCCCAGCCCGCCGCCGCCCCGGCGCCGACCGCGACCAGCCCCGCCGCCGCCCCGGCAAGCGCCGAGCGCAGCGCGAAGGAGGCGAGGATGCGCCGCCGGGTGGCGCCCAGCGTCTTCAGCACCGCCGCCTCGAACAGCCGCGCCCGTTCGCCCGCCGCCGCCGCGCCGATCAGCACGACGAAGCCGGTCAGCAGGGTGGCCCCCGCCGCCAGCGCGGTCGCGGCCGCAAGGCCGCCCAAAGCCTCGGCCACCCGCTCCATCGCGTCGCGCACGCGGATCGCGGTGATGTTGGGATAGGCCCCGGCGATGTCGCGCAGGATCGCGGCCTCGGCCCGTTCCTCGGAATGGACCGTGGCGATATGGGTGTGCGGCGCGCCCGCCAGCGCGCCGGGATTGAGCGCCATGATGAAGCCGATCCCGCCGGTGGTGAAATCGACCTCGCGCAGGCTGGCGATCCCGGCCTCGATGTCGCGGCCGAGGATGTTGACGGTGATCCGGTCGCCGAGGCCGATCCCCAGTTCCGCCGCCTCGCGCGCGCCGAAGCTGACCAGCGGCGGGCCGTCGTAGCCCTCGGGCCACCACGCGCCTTCGGTGATCGTGGTGCCGGGGGGCGGGGTGGCGGCATAGGTCACGCCCCGGTCGCCGCGCAGCACCCAGTGGTTGCCCGCGACCTCGCGCGCGGGCTGGCCGTTGATCCGGGTCAGGATGCCGCGCAGCATCGGCGCGGTCTCGACCTCCTCCACGCCCCCGGCCGCATCAAGGCGGGCGAGAAAGCCCGGAAGCTGGCCGGACTGGATGTCGATGAAGAAGAAGGCGGGGGCGCGGGCGGGCACGTCGCGCTCGATCGCCGCGCGCAGGTTGGCCTCGACCTGCCCGACCGCCGCGAGCACGGAAAGCCCGAGCCCGAGCGACAGCACCACCGGCAGCACCTCGGACCCCGGCCCGCCCACCGCGCCGAGCGCGAGCCTGAGCGCCGGGCGGCCGCGGGCCAGCGGGCTGCGCGCACCCGCGCGGGCAAGCCGCCGCAGCCCCGCGCCCGCGAGCATGAGCACGAGAAGCACCCCGGCGATCCCCGCCGCCGCCCCCAGCGCCAGTTCCGGCGCGCCGGTGAACCGGACCGCGCCGCCGACCAGCACCGCCGCCAGCGCCAGCGTCGCCAGCACCCAGCCCAAGGGCGGGAAGCGCCGCGCCCGGCCCGCCGTCTCGCGGTAAAGTGCCGCCGCCCGCACCGAGGACACCCGCGCCAGCGGCCAGAGCGTGAACAGCAGCGCCGTGGTGAAACCGTAGAAGGCGGCCTCCGCGAGCGGCCCCGGATAGGGCGCGAAGACCGCGGGCACCGGCAGCCCGGCCGACAGGACCGGCGCCAGCGCCATCGGCAGCGCCGCCCCCATGACCAGGCCGAGCGCCACCCCGGCCGCGGTCAGCGCGCCGATCTGCATCAGGTAAACCATGAGGATGGTCCGTCCCCCCGCCCCCAGCGAGCGCAGCGTGGCGATGGTGGCGATCTTGCCGTCGAGATAGCTGCGCACCGCCGCCGAGATGCCGACGCCGCCCACCGCCATGCCCGCCAGCCCCACCAGCACGAGGAAGGCCGCGGTGCGCTCGACAAAGCGTTCCACCCCCGGCGAGGCCCGGCGCCGGTCCTGCCAGCGCATCCCGGCGTCGCGGAACCCGGCCTCGGCCTCGGCCCGCAGCGCGGTGAGGTCGGCGGTGGCAGGGAGTGCCATGCGGTAGCGGGTCTCGTAAAGCGTGCCGGGGGCGATCAGGCCGGAGTCGGCCAGGGCTTCGGTGGCGACCACGGTGCGCGGGCCGAGGCCGAAGCCCCCGGCGGCGGCATCGGGTTCGCGGATCAGCAGCGCCATCAGCCGGAACTCCTGCAACCCGAGCCGGAAGCTGTCGCCGGGCGCGATGCCGAGCCGGTCGGCCAGCACCGGATCCATCATCGCGCCGGGCAGCCCCCCCGCGCCCGCCAGCGCCCCGGCCACCTCCATCGGCGGGTCGAGCACCGGCGTGCCGATCAGCGGCCAGAGGTCATCGACCGCCCGCACCTGGGTGAGCCCGCGCTCCGCCGTATCGCCTTCGCCCGCCACCGCCATCGAGCGGAAATCGACCACCTCGGAGACCTGTGTGGCGATGCGGCCCATATGCGCGCGCTCGGCCGCGTCGGCAAAGCGGTAGGTGAAGGTCATCTGCGCGTCGCCGCCCAGAAGCACCGCGCCCTGTTCCGAAAGCCCGGTCTGGATCGCGGCCCGCACGATCCCCACCGCGGCGATCGCCGCGACCCCGAGCGCGAGGCAGGCGAGGAACACCCGGAGCGAGCGCAGCCCGCCGCGGAGTTCACGCCGGGCGAGGCGGGCGGCGAGGGCGAGGCTCATCGGGGCAGGCGGCGGGGGGCGGCAGCCCCCCGCACCCCCCGCCTCAGGGGGGATTTTCCATCCCCCCTGAGAACCCCCGGGAGAGTATTTCCAGCAAGATGAAGGATCATTCCGCCGCTCCGCGCATTTCGTGGCGTTCCTCGCCGGCGATCCGGCCGTCTTCGAGCCGCACCACCCGGCCGCAGCGCGCGGCGAGTTCGGGCGCGTGGGTCACCAGAACCAGTGTCGCCCCGTGCCGGTCGTGGAGGTCGAACAGCAGGTCCATGATGGCCCGCCCGGTCGCGCCGTCGAGGTTGCCGGTGGGCTCGTCCGCGAGCAGGATCGCCGGGCGCGTCACCACGGCGCGCGCCAGCGCCACCCGCTGCTGCTCGCCGCCTGAAAGCTGCGCCGGGTAATGCCCGGCCCGGTGGCCGAGTCCCATGGCTTCCAGCTCCGCCGCCGCCCGGTCGAAGGCGTCCTTCGCCCCCATCAGTTCCAGTGGCACCGCGACGTTTTCCAGCGCCGTCATCGTCGGAATGAGGTGGAAGGACTGGAACACCACGCCCATATTGCCCCTGCGGAACCGTGCGAGCCGGTCCTCGTCCAAGGCCGACAGGTCCTGCCCGAGCGCCCGCACCGAGCCGCCGGTGGCCCGTTCGAGACCGCCCATGAGCATGAGGAGCGACGACTTGCCCGACCCCGAAGGCCCCACCAGCCCCAGTGTTTCGCCCGCGGCGACATCGAGCGTGATGCCGCGCAGGATCTCCACCGGCCCGGCGCTGCCCGCAAGCGTGAGCCGCGCGTCGGTGAGCGAAAGGACCGGATCTGTCATGGAGAGGCGCGCCTCGCTGCCTTGGGTTGCGCCACCATATGGCCCCGCGCGCGCCGGGCGCAACCGGGCCACGGGGATTTTACCTGTGGCGCTCGCGGCCGTGCTGGCGCTGGCGCCCATGGCGCAGGCGGAGGAGGCCCGCGTGGTGATCGCCCTGGGCGACAGTCTGACGCAGGGCTACGGCCTGCCCGAGGAGGAAGGCTTCGTGCCGCAGCTTGAGTCCTGGCTGCGGGCGCAGGGCGCGCCGGTGCGGGTGGTCAATGCGGGCGTTTCGGGCGATACCACGGCGGGCGGCGCCGCGCGGGTTGGCTGGGCGCTGGCCGACGGGGCGGACGGGATGATCGTCACGCTGGGCGGCAACGACTTCCTGCGCGGGATCGACCCGGCCGAGAGCCGCGCCAACATCGACGCGATCCTGACCGAGGCGGGAGAACACGGCGTGCCGGTGCTGCTGGTGGGCATGACGGCGCCGGGGAACTACGGCCCCGACTACAAGGCGGCCTTCGACGCGATCTACCCGGAACTGGCCGAGGCGCATGGCGTGGCGCTGGCCGATGACTTCTTCGCGCCGCTTGGTGCGGATGCCTCCGACCCGGCGGCGCTGCGGCGCTACATGCAGCCCGACGGGCTCCACCCCTCGGCCGAGGGGGCGGCGCGGATCGCCGCGGGCCTCGGGCCGCAGGTGCTGGAACTGCTGGGGCTTGTGCCGGAAGGCGAGGGGTAGGGCACGGCGGGGTGGTGCGCTGAAGCGCACCCTACGGGGCGGGCGGATACCTTTCGCTCCGCCCCCTTGCTGGAGCGCGGCCTTTGCCGGGCGCCCAGCCCGGAACAGCCGCGCCAGCAGCCCGGGCAGCGGCCGACCGCCCGCACGGGCGGCTGCTGCCCTCTGTTATGACAGTGGGGGTCAGCCGGGGGGCAAATTGCCCACCTGCCGGACAAGATGCTGAGTCGTGGCACCCGTTCCCGCTTGCCCGGAATCGAGCTGTGCAAGCGCCGCCGGGATGCGCCGTTCTTCCCCCCTGTTGCGCCCGCTCAGGGCAGCAGCTTGCCGGGGTTCAGGATCCCCGAGGGGTCGAAGGCGGATTTCACCGCCTGCATCGCCTCGACCGCCACCCGGTTCTTGTGCCGCCGCATCGAGCCCCGCTTGGACAGCCCGACCCCGTGTTCGGCCGAGAAACTGCCGCCGAGCGCCACCGCCTCGGCATCGACCGCGGCGCGGATCGCGTCGAGATGCGCGGGATCGCCGTGCGACGGAAAGGCGGTGTAATGCACGTTGCCGTCGCCGAGATGGGCGATGGCAAGCTCGGTCGCGCCGGGGTCGAGCGCCGCCAGCCGCGCCGTCATCCGGGTCAGGAACTCGGGCACGAGGTCGAGCGGCAGCGCCACGTCGGTATCGACCAGCGGGCTGCGGTCGAACGAGACCTCGGCCGCGACCTCGCGCCGGGCCCACATGGCACGGCGCTGCGCTTCGGAGCGCGCCACCACGGCGTCGAGCACCCGGCCTTCCTCCATCAGCGCGGCGATGGCGGTTTCCAGCGCATCGACCACCGGCAACGCGCCGTCGGGGCCGGGGGTCGCGTCGCGCGGCGCGGTGGCGCCGACCTCGACAAGGATCGTCACATCGTGGATCGTCGCGAACGGCAGGCCCAGGTCGGGCCGCCGCGCCGCCAGCCGTTCAAGGTAGTTGCGCCCCATGTATTCGAAGGCTTCGACCGTGCCGCCGGTCGCTTCCTGCAAACGGTTGAGCAGGTCGAGCGCCGCGCCCAGTTCCGGCAGCGCCACCATGGCGGTGGCATGGGCGCGCGGGCACGGCACCAGCCGCATCACGGCGGCGGTGATGATCCCCAGCGTGCCCTCGGCGCCGATGAACAGATCCTTGAGCGCATAGCCGGAATTGTCCTTGTGCAGCGCCCCCATCAGGTCGAGCACCCGCCCGTCGGCCAGCACCACCTCCAGCCCGAGGCAGAGCCCCCGGGTCGAACCGTAGCGCAGCACGTTCGAGCCCCCGGCATTGGTCGAAAGCGCGCCGCCGATCATGGCCGAACCGCGCGCGCCGAACCACAACGGAAAATAAAGCCCCTCGGCCTCGGCCGCATCGTGCAGCTTTTGCAGCACCACCCCCGCCTCGACCACCGCCACCCGCGCCGCGGGGTTGAGCGAGCGAATCCGGTTCATCCGTTCCAGCGACAGCATGAGGCCGCCCTCGGTCATGGTCCCGCCGACAAGCCCGGTATTGCCCGAGACCGGCACCACCTTGGTGCCGGTCGCCTGCGCCAGTTGCAGCACCCGCGCCACTTCGGCGGTATCGGCGGGGCGGACCACCGCCAGCGGCGATCCCCGGTATTTGCCGGTCCAGTCGCTTGCGTAGCGGGCGCGATCCTCGCCGGTCAGCACATGCCCGGGGCCAAGCGCCGCCACCAGTTCGCCGAGTAGATCCATCCTGCCGTCTCCTGCGTCACCCGGAGCGTTTCCAGGAAAAGCGGATACCGCTTTTCCGGTCCGGAAACGCGAAAGATCAATGGCCTGGAACCCGTGTTCCGGTTCAGCCAGAACACGAAAGGCCCTGTCCTGCCAGATATGCCGATCCGGTGCGGAACACCAGAGCCGAACCCCTGCCGCGGCGCCGTTCCCCCATGCGGTCCCCTGCCCGGGCGACGGATCAGCCGGGCAGGGTGGCGCGGGCGCAGGCCAGCGCGCGGTCGATATAGCCCCGGTGGGTCGGGTCGTCGGCGGGCAGGCGTGGCGCGGCCCAGCCGACCGAGGCGCAGCAGCGCATCAGGGTAAAGGCGGGCAGCGCCGCACGCATGGCGCCAAGCGGGCGGGTGCTTTCATAGCCGTCCAGCAGGGCTTCGGCGATGGCGTCGCGGTTGGGTTCCGACAGGTTTTGCGACATGGCGGTGCCAAGATCGTAAAGCCGGAAGCCGAAGCCGCTGTCGTCGAAGTCGATCAGCGACAGGTTCCGGCCCTCGACCAGCACGTTCTCGCGCAGCACATCGGCATGGATCAGGCCGAAGTCGCCCGTGGCGGCGTGATGGGTGAGCGTCTCTTGCAGCCAGTCGCGGGTATCGGCCAGCGCCGCGCGCTCATCCGCGGTCAGGGCCGGATGTTCCCAGAACCGGCCCCAGAACGGGGTGTCGCCCACCAGCCCGTCGATGTCCCAGCGCGGGCGCTCGAACCCTTCGGGCAGCATCAGCGCATCGGTCGCCGCATGCAGCCCGGCCACCAGCGCGCCGAGGCGGTGATGCAGCGCGGTCTGTTCCGCCCGGCTGCCCGCAAGCGGCACCCCGGCCTTGCCGAGCGATGCGCCGCCGCGCCACGCGACCGCCGAGGCCAGCCGCCCCGAGGCCAGCGGCGCCAGCAACCCGCCGCCGCGCGCGGGCATCGGGCGCGGCACCGGCACCCCCGCATCCGCCAGCGCCCCGCACCACCAGAGTTCCGAGCGGATCGCCGCTTCGGTCTGGTAGCCCTGCCGGTGCAGCCGCAGCGCGGCGCGGCCCGCGGGCAGGCGGGCCTCCAGCACCATGTTCTCGCGGTCGCCGATCAGCCGCAGCGACCCTTGATCCGCCGCCCAGAACGCCGCCGCCTCCCGCGCCTCGTCCGGGATCTCGGGCGGGATCTCGGGGGGAATCATGCGGGCACCGGGGTTTCGGCCAGCACTTCCTCCAGCGCATCGGCCAGCAGGTCGGCGTGGTCGCGGCCGAAGGGCATCGGCGGGCGGATCTTCAGCGTGTTCATCGCCCGGCCGATCCGGTTGATGAGGAAGCCGCGCGCCACCATCCGCTCCACCAGTTCGGCGGCGAGGTCGGTGGCGGGTTTGCCACTGTCGTCCACAAACTCCAGCCCGAAGAACAGCCCGGCCCCGCGCACCTGGCGCAGCCAGGGGTGGCGCAGCGCCCGCATCCGGCCCAGCAGATACGCGCCGGTGTCGCTTGCGTTTTCGACCAGCCCTTCCGCCTCGATCACGTCCATCACCGCCATGCAGGCGGCGGCCGAGACCGGGTTGCCGCCGAAGGTGTTGAAATAGCCGAACGCCTCGCGGAAGGCGGCCATGACATCGGGCCGCGCCAGCACCGCCGCCACCGGGTGGCCGTTCGCCATCGGCTTGCCCACCGTCACCACGTCGGGCACGAAGCCGAGCCGGTCATGGCCCCAGAAATGGCTGCCGGTTCGGCCGAAACCGGGCTGCACCTCGTCCGAGATCACGACGCCCCCGGCGCGGCGGATCGCCTGCATGGCGGGGTCGAGGAACCCCGGCGCCAGATCGGGCAGGCCCTCGTTGGCGAAGAGCGGGCACAGGATCATGCCCGCAAAGCCGTGGCCCGCGTCTTCCAGCTCGTCGATGGCGCGGGCGACATGGGCGGCGAAGGCGGCCGCCTGCCCCGCGGCGCTGCCCCCCACCGGACGCAGGCTGTCGGGGGCGGGCACCAGCCGGACATGCGGGGGATAGCCGCCGATCGGCGGCCGCCGGGTCGAAAGCGCCGAGACCGCCGCCGTGTTGCCGTGATAGGTGTTGTCGGTGGCGATCAGCCCGGTCCTGCCGGTCACCGCCTGCGCCATGCGCAGGGCGATGTCGTTCGCCTCGGACCCGGTGCAGACCATGATCGCCTGCGAAATGCCGTGGTCCAGCGTGGCGGTCAGCCGCTCGATATAATCCAGCACCAGCCCGTGCAGGTAGCGGGTATGGGTGTTGAGCGTGGCGGCCTGCCGGGCGATGGCCTCGACCACCTTCGGGTGGCAATGGCCGACATGGGGCACGTTGTTGTAGCAGTCGAGATAGCGCCGCCCCCCGGCATCCCAAAGCCAGACGCCCTCGCCCCGGACGATATGCACCGGAGATGCGTAGAAGGTGGGCACGTTCGGTCCCATCAGCCGCGCGCGGCGTTCGGTCAGGCTTTCGGTGGCTTGGCTGTTCATGGCGGTCTCCCTGCTTGCGGGCGGCAGGATAAGGCGATTCCGGAGAAAGTTGACAAGACCTTGCGGTGTCTGGCTTGCGTGTCGGCGCGACAGGGCTGCCCGGGGCCGATCCATTGCCGCAGAGGGCAGCGGCGCGTGCCGCGCCTTGATTCCGGGCAAGAACAGTGCTCCGGACTCTCCGCCCTTACCGACCGATGCGCAAGGCAGCGGCGCCCGGACTTTTTCGGCTCAAATCCCGGAAAACGATGGTTTGGCGCCGGGCCGGGCCAGGGCCGCGTGGTCCGGGCCGGGGATCACAGCCCGGCGGCGATCCGGGCGGCCTCGTCGCGGGGCCGGGCCAGAACCGAGCGGTCCTCGCCGGGGAAGAACCGGGCGCGGGTGGCGGTGGCCATCGGCGCCGGGGTCTCGATCAGCACCCGCGGGCCGGTGCGCGCGGTTTCGGCCCGCCAGCTTTTCGCCAGCGCGATCTGCCCGGCCTTGGTCGCGCCGTAGCCCGAGAAATAGCGTTCGCCGCCGCGCGGGTCGTCGAAGAACAGCGCGGTGCCCTGCGGGTCGGCCGCCAGCAGCAGGGGTTCCATCATCGGGATCATGAGGCCGGTGGCGCGCAGATTGGTGGCGACCGAACGTTCCCAGTCCTTGGGGTCGAGATGCCCGGCGGGTGACAGCGGCGCGGCATGGATCGCCGCATGGACCCAAAGCCCGGCACCGCCCCAGCGGTCGTGTACCGAGCGGCACAGGTGGCGCATCGCGCCTTCGTCGGTGATGTCGAGCGGCGCAAGCGTGGCCTGCCCCCCGGCGGCGCGGATCCGGTCGTCGAGTTCCTCAAGCCCGCCCACGGTGCGCGCGACGGCCAGCACATGCCAGCCGCGCGCGGCCAGCACCTCGGCCATGGCGGCGCCAAGCCCGCGCGAGGCGCCGGTGACGATTGCGAGACGGGGGGTGGGCAATGGATCGGTCATGGCGGCGGTTTCGCACCCCCTCGCCGGGCGCGCAAGGGGGATGATTGACAAACCTGCCCCCTTGCCCCGACATTGCGCCGCAAATCCAGTCTGGCGAAAGGTGCCTCCCCATGACGCTATCCAAGGTTCTCGTTCCCACCCGGTCCCTGCCGGTCCATGCGCTGATGGTGCTGGGCGGTGCGCTGCTCATCGGCCTCGGCGCGCAGGCATCCGTGCCGATGTTCCCGGTGCCGATGACGTTGCAGACACTGGCGATCACCCTGATCGGGTTGACCTACGGCTCGCGGCTCGCCGCCGTGACGGTGGCGGTCTATCTGGCGGAAGGCGCGATGGGCCTGCCGGTGTTCTCGAACGGGGCCGCCGGGGTGGCGCATCTGTTCGGGCCGACCGGGGGCTTCCTGTGGGGCTTCGTCGCCATGGCCTGGCTGACCGGCTGGATGGTCGAGAACGGTTTCGGCAAGGGCTTCCTGCGGCTGTTCGCGGCGGCGATCGTGCCGGGGATGCTGCTGTTCGTGCCCGGTCTGGCGATGCTCTGGGCCGTGACGCCGCTTGGCCTGTCGGGTGCGCTGGCCGCCGGGGTGACCCCGTTCCTGCTGGGTGCGGTGCTCAAGGCGCTGATCGCGACGCTGGCGGTGTCGGGGGTCTGGGCGGCGCTGTCCACCCGCCGCTGAGCTCTCGGGCCTTGTCCGGCCTGGCGCCGCCCCCGGTCCAGGGGCGGCGTTTTTGTCGGGAGCAGGCGGCCCGACCGCCCGGACGGGCGGCCGCTGCCCCCTGTGGGGCCGGGGAATCAGCCGGGGCGGTGGGCGGAATCGGTCAACAGGTCATGCGGAAAGCGGCGGCGGATGCAGTCCCCCTTGCCCGGAAACGCGGCGAATGCCCCGGACCTCAGCCGATGCGGAAGCTCTGGCCCAGATAGACCCGGCGGACGTTCTCGTCGCGCACCACTTCCTCGGTGGTGCCGCTCATCAGCACCTTGCCGTCATGCAGGATATAGGCGCGATCGACGATCTCCAGCGTCTCGCGCACGTTGTGGTCGGTGATCAGCACGCCGATGCCGCGGGTCTTGAGATCCTGCACCAGATAGCGGATTTCGCCGACCGCGATCGGATCGACCCCGGCGAAGGGCTCGTCCAGCAGCAGGTATTTCGGGTTCGCCGCCAGACAGCGGGCGATTTCCACCCGCCGCCGCTCGCCGCCCGACAAGGACAGCGCGGGGGCGCGGCGCAGATGGGTGATCGAGAACTCGGTCAGCAGTTCCTCCAGCCGTTCGCGGCGCTTGTGGCGGTCGCGCACGGAGATTTCCAGCACCGCAAGGATATTGTCCTCAACCGACAGCCCGCGGAAGATCGACACCTCCTGCGGCAGGTAGCCGATCCCCAGCCGGGCGCGGCGATACATCGGCAGCCCGGTCACGTCATGGCCGTCCAGCAGCACCTGCCCGCCCTCGGGCGCGATCAGCCCGGCGATGGCGTAGAAACAGGTGGTCTTGCCCGAACCGTTCGGACCCAGGAGCGCCACCACCTCGCCCCGGCCGAGCTCCATGCTCACGTCCCGGATCACCGGGCGGCGGCGGTAGCTCTTGCGCAGGCCGATGACCTTGAGCCCGGCATCGCCCTGCGCCAGTTTCAGCTCCGGGCGCTTGTGCGGCTGTTCGGGCGATTCCCCGACCGGCATCAGTCGGCCGCGTCCGCGGGGGTGCCGCCGGGGCGGAACACGGTCTGCACCCGGCCTTCCATGGTGCCGGTCCCGGCGCGCAGGTCGGCGACCAGCCGCTGGCCCGAGATCGACGCCGCGCCCTGGGTCAGCAGCACATCGCCCGACATCACCAGTTCGCCGGTGGCGACGGTATAGACCGCCTCGCGCGCCTCGGCGGCATCCTCGCCGGTGGCAAGGATCACGCCGCCGGTGGCATGGAGCCTGCGGATGCCGGTGCCGTCCTCGCCGTATTCCACCCGCACCTCGGCGGCGGAGAGGCGCATTTCGCCCTGCACCACCAGCACCTCGCCGGTGAAGACCGCGCGGCCCTCGGCCTGATCGACGCTGAGGCTGTCGGCGGTCACCTCGACCGGGGCCGAAGTATCCTGCCGCAGCCCGCCGAACCCCACCTGCATCCCCTGTGCCATGAGCGTGGCCGGGGCGGTCCAGAACGCAAGCGCGAGGGCGAGGGCGGGGAGGAGCGGGCGGAAGGACATGGCGGATGGCACTCGGGGCAAACAGTCAATCTGGATCGGGACGGGCGGGATCGGGTCGGCTGGAATCGGGGGCGTTCGCGGCCGGGTCCGGGTGGGCCGCAGGCTCGTATACCAGCCTTACCCCGTCCTTGAACAGCAGAACATAGTTCTCGCCGTCGGCATGCAGGGCAAGCCGCATCTTCCCGGCGGCGATCCGTCCGGCGGGGCCTTCGGCCTCGACCGGGCCGAGGCTTTCGACATGGGTGCGCGACAGGGCCGCGCTCAGCGCCCCGGTGTGCAACGTGTAGCCCGAGCCATGGATGATTTCGACCCCGCCGGAAAGCAGCAGCAGCCGTTCCCGCGAATCGAGCCGCGCCTCGGCGGCGATGGTCTCGCTCGACATGCCGTCGGGGGTGACCAGACGCATCCGCACCGCTCCGGCCTCGGCCGTGTCGGGGGCGGAGATGTCGGAACGCGCGGTCTCGGCGGTGATCGTCAGCGCGGCGCCGTCGCTGGTGACGGTGGCGTAGTTCGGGGCGCTCATCCTCGGTTCGCGGGCCAGTGCCTCGATATCCACATCGGCATAGGGCAGGCTGTCGCCCGGTTCGGTCCCGCGCGAGAACAGGAACAGCGTCGACAGCAGCCCGAGCGCGGCCAGCGGCAGCGCGACCTTCAGCAGCGCCACCAGCCGCGATCGGAAATTGCCGCGCCAGTCCATAGCCGCCTCCGCAGCCCTAGTGGCGGAAGATATCCGCCTCGTCGCCCCAGCCCATCAAGTCCAGTTCGGCCCGGACCGGCAGGAAGTCGAAGCACGATTGCGCCAGCGCCAGCCGCCCCTCGCGCTCCAGCCGCGACTCCAGCTCCGCCTTGAGCCGGTGCAGGTAAAGCACGTCCGAGGCGGCATATTCCATCTGCGCCTCGGTCAACTCGGCCGCGCCCCAGTCCGAGGTCTGCTGCTGCTTCGAGATATCGACGCCCGCGAGTTCGGCAAGCAGGTATTTCAGCCCGTGCCGGTCGGTATAGGTGCGCACCAGCTTGGAGGCGATCTTGGTGCACCACACCGGCGCCGTGGTCACGCCAAGCGCCGCCTTCAGCGCGGCGATGTCGAAACGGGCGAAGTGGAACAGCTTGAGCACCCCGGGGTCGGCCATCAGCGCGGCAAGCCGCGGCGCATTCGCGCCGTCCCGGCCGATCTGCACCAGATGCGCGTCGCCGTCGCCCGCCGAAAGCTGCACGAGGCAGAGCCGGTCGCGGCGCGGGTCGAGCCCCATGGTCTCGGTATCGACCGCCACCACGGGGCCGAGGTCGAGCCCTTCGGGCAGGTCGTCGCGATACAGGTGGATGGCCACGGGAAATCCTCGGCTGAAGGGCGGCAGGCAGGGCGCAGCAATACCCCCCCGGCCCGGGCCGGTCAACCGCATGGGGCGCCGGGGTGGGGGGCAGGGGGGTGCGCCCCGCCGGGCGCGGGCACCCCCTTGCCCGGACTCAAGGCGCGCCATGCACCGCCGGGCAGCTGCCGACCGCTGCCCCCTGTTGTGACTGGGAGGCAGCTGGGCATGGTGGCGGAAGTTTCCAACTTGCAGGGTAGCGCGGGTTGGTGGGGCGGAATGGGGAGAAGGCGGTCCTTGTCCGTTGTCCGGCTTGCGTTCCCCCTTCGCCGGGCCTTCCCAAGTCCCGCGGCCTGTGCCACAAAAGCGGCACGGACGCCCGGGCAACGGGTGCCGGTGACGGAATGCCGCGTGTGGTGGAATGCCATGAGCCGGGACAGGCGGGCAAGACAGGCGGGCGGGCAAGACAGGTGGGGGCGTGATGGGGGCAGGGGTGCCGCGCAGGCTGGGCCGGTCGGAGGCGGCGCGGGGATTCGTGCTGATCGGCCCGCCCGCGATCTATGCCATCCTGCTGCTGGCCGCGCCCCTGGGCACCATGCTGCTCTATTCCTTCCTGACCGACGGCTATCTGGAAATCATCTGGACCCTCACCCTCGACAACTACCGCGAGGCATGGACCGATCCGCTCTACCGTTCGGTCGTGCTGCGTTCTCTGCGGGTCGCGGCCATGGTGACGCTGGTGACGGTCTGCCTTGCCTTTCCGATCGCCTATTACGTCTCGTTCCACGTCCGGCCGTCGCGCAAGGGGCTGTGGCTGTTCCTGATCACCATCCCGTTCTGGACCTCCTACCTGATCCGGGTGTTCCTGTGGAAGGTGATCCTCGGCTACAACGGGGTGATCAATTCGGGGCTGCTGGGCCTCGGGGTGATCGACGAGCCGCTGACCTTCATCCTCTACAACGTCAACGCGGTGGTCATCACGCTGGCGCATGCCTATGCGCCCTTCGCGATCCTGCCCATTTTCGTCGCGCTGGAGCGGATCGACCGCTCGCTGCTGGAGGCCGGGCGCGATCTGGGCGAGAGCGGGCCGATGACCTTCTGGCGGGTCACGCTGCCCCTCGCCATGCCCGGTGTCGTCGCGGCGGTGCTGATCGTCTTCATCCCGACCATCGGCGACTATGTGACGCCCGCGCTGGTCGGCGGGCCCGAGGGGCGGATGGTGGCGAATCTGATCCAGCTTCAATACCTGCGGCTTGACAATTTCCCGCTGGGTTCGGCCATCGCGCTTTCGGCCATGGCCATCGTCACGGTGGTCAGCCTCGTGTTCCTGTTCCTCAACCGCCGTTTCCTGAGGGCCGCGCCATGAGGTTGCTGCGGGTCTATGCGCTGGCCTATCTGGTGTTCCTCTACGCGCCCATCGTGCTGTTGCCGATGTTCGCCTTCAACAACGGGACGATCATCGCCTTTCCGCTCACGGGTTTCACGACGCGCTGGTTCGAGGCGGTGATCGCCACGCCCGCGATCCGCAACGCGGTGCAGAACAGCCTGATCATCGCGGTTTCCAGCGCGGTGATCTCGACCGCGCTTGCGGTCTGCGCCGCGCGGGCCTCGACCCGCTACCGCTTTCCCGGCAAGGCGGGGATCATGGGGCTGATCATGCTGCCGATCGTGCTGCCCGAGATCATCGTCGCCGTCTCGCTTCTGGTCGTGCTGCTGGGGGTCGGTGTCAACCTGTCGATCCTCACCGTGATCCTGGGCCATGTGCTGATCTGCACGCCGTTCTGCATCGCGATCCTCAATTCGGCGTTCCAGTCGCTCGACCGCTCATTGGAGGAAGCCGCCTACGATCTGGGCGAATCGCGCTGGTCCACCTTCCGGCTGGTCACGCTGCCTTTGGTGGCGCCGGGGATCGTCTCGTCGCTGCTGATCTCCTTCACCATCTCGCTCGACGAGTTCATCATCGCCTATTTCCTTGCCGGGACGCAGGCGACGCTGCCGGTCTACATCTTCTCGCAATTCCGCTTTCCGCAGGCGGTGCCGGTGATCATGGCGCTGGGGACGATCCTCGTCGCGCTTTCGGTCACGCTGCTGGCCTGTGCCGAATATTTCCGCCGCCGGAGCATCGCGCGCACCGGCGGCCCGCAGTCCGGGGGACTTACGTGAGCGGCGCACCCATCATCGAGCTTGAGCGGATCGAAAAGCACTTCGGCGACTATCACGCGCTGCGCGGCATCACCGCCACGATCCGCGAGGGCGAGTTCTTCTCGCTGCTCGGGCCGTCGGGCTGCGGCAAGACCACGCTGTTGCGCACCATCGCCGGGTTCGAGGAGCCGTCCTCGGGCGTGCTGCGGATCGACGGGCGCGACATGGACGGGGTTCCCGCGAACCGGCGGCCCACGAACATGGTGTTCCAGTCCTACGCGATCTTTCCGCATCTGACGGTGGCCGGGAACGTGGGGTTCGGGTTGCGCCGGGCGCGGCTCGACAAGGCCGAGCTTGCCCGCCGGGTGGCCGAGGCGCTGGAGATGGTCGGCCTTGCCGGATACGGCGACCGCGCCGCCCATGCGCTTTCGGGCGGGCAGCGCCAGCGGGTGGCGCTGGCGCGGGCGCTGATCCTGAAGCCCCGGGTGCTGCTGCTCGATGAACCCCTGTCGGCGCTCGACAAGAAGATGCGCGAGCAGATGCAGGTGGAACTGATCCGGTTGCAGCGGCAGGTGGGCATCACCTTCATCCTCGTCACCCACGACCAGGAAGAGGCGCTGGTGATGTCGGACCGCATCGCGGTCATGTTCGAGGGCGGGATCGCCCAGCTTGCCGACCCGGAAACGCTCTATCGCCGCCCGAACGCCCGCCGGGTGGCCGAGTTCATCGGCACGATGAATTTCCTGCCCGCCAAGGTGATTTCCGAAACCGGGGCCGGGATCGAGGTCGAGGTGGCGGGGCTGGGCCGTGCGGAACTGACGCAAGGGCAGGTCTCGGGCATGACCGGGGCCGGGCCGGGGGTAAGCGCGGGCTTCCGCCCCGAGGCGCTGACGCTTTTGTTCGAGGGCCAGACCACGGCGGACCGCGAGAGCCCGGCCACGGTCGAGGAAGTGGTCTATTACGGCGACATGACCTATTACGACGTGCGGCTCGACGGCACCGGCCACCCGGTGCGGCTGTCGATGCGCAACCTGTTCGGCCGCCCGGTGCTGGAGATCGGCACCCGGACCCGGGTGGCGTGGAACCCCGGCGCGCTGGTCCTGTTCCGGTAGGTGTAGGGGGTGCGCTGAAGCGCACCCTACGACAAGGCCATGACCGGCCGGGGTGCGCCCCCGTAGGGTGCGCTTCAGCGCACCGCCCCCTTGCCCTCTGTTGTGCAAGGTTCCCTCAGCGCCAGAACGGCACCCCCGCCAGCACGCCTTGGGTCTTGGCCAGCAATCGCAGCGCCGGGCCGGGGCGGGCCGCATCGCCCGTCGCCAGCCGCTCCACCGCCACCTCGGGCGGGCAGGGCAGGCCGGTGGCGGGGTCGAGGTAGCGCGGGCAGGCGATCAGCACCGCATGGGCCAGCGCCATGAGCGAAGGCCGCGCCCGCCGTCGCGCGGGCACCGGGCCGAGATCGCGGGTGAGTCCCCAGCCCGCATAGAACGGGGCGCCGAGGCAGGTCACCGGCACCCCGCGCAGCAGCGCCTCGAAGCCGAGGCCCGAGGTGATGGTCCAGACCTCATCCGCCGCCGCGATGGCCGCCGCCGCATCGGTGCCGCGCAACACCGCATCGGCGAGCCGCGCCAGATCGGCCCCGGCCACCAGACCGGGGCGCAGCCCGGCCTCGACATCCGGGTGCGGCTTGTAGATCACCACCGCATCGGGGTTCTCGGCCCGCACCCGTTCCAGAGCCGCCAGATTGCTCCGCTCCGCCCCGGCACCCAGCCGGACCGAGGCGTCGTCCTCGACCTGGCCGGGCACGAGGATGCGGCGGCCCCCGGGCAGGTCGCCCACGCCGCCGCCAAGGTTGTATTTCGTCACCCCGCCCGCGATCAGCCGTGCCACCAGCCGTTCGGCCCGCGCCTCGCCGCCGGGCGGGCAGGGGGCGGCGATCAGCCGTTCAAGGCGGCTCTCGCGGGTCGGATCGTGGTAGATGCCGAGGTCGTCCACGACGAGCGACAGGGGCGGCACCAGCTCTGCCCCCAGCCCGCGCGACCGCAGGAAACCGTCCTCGACCCGCCGTGCGCCCTCGGGCGCCTCCGTGCCCCAGACCATGAGGCCGCGACCGCTGGCCTGCGCCAGCCTTGCCGCCCGCGCGGGGTCCGGGACGAAGCGCAGCCGCCGCTCGCGCCCGAAGAACCGTTGCAGATGCCCGCGTTTCCACAGCCGCATTCCGGCGGCGACATGGCCCGCGCGATCCTCGCGGAAGGCGCGCGTCTGCGCCTCCAGCTGGTCGAGCGCCTCCTCGAAGGAACAGAGCCGGTCGCGGCAGGGGTCGTACCACACGGGCGCAAGGATCATCGCCGCCGCGAAGATCTGCGCACGGGTCAGCTTGCGCGTGCGGCGGGGCAGGGGGTCGGCGCGGTCCTCGGTCAGCCCCCATCCGGCGTAGAACGGGCGGCCCAGCAGCACCGGCCGGTGCCCGGCCAGCACCGCCTCGAACCCCAGTTGAGACGAAACGGTATAGACCGCGATGGCACCTTCCAAAAGCGCATGGGGCGAGACCGGATCGGCCAGCAGGCTGATCCGCCCGCCCGCGTCCTCGGGGGTGAAATGCCCGGGCCGCAGTCCTGCCACGGTCTCGGGATGGGTGCGGATCACGATGCGTGCTTTCGGGTGATCCTCCTGCGCCTGGAACAGCATCTCGCGGAAGGTGGCCCAGGTCGCGCCGCCATGGGTGATCGCCGCATCGCCCGCGGTCTGGTCGATCACCAGCACATAGCCGGGATCGGGCGCGGGCAGGGCCGGGTCGTGGGCGTTGTATTTCGACAGATCCGAAGCCTTCAGCCGCGCCATGCCGACCCGCGCCCGGTCCAGAAGCGCGGTATCGTCAAGCGGGTGGCGGTTGAGGATGTCTTCCAGCGCCGAGGGCCGGGACGGGTCGAAATGCACGCCCCCCGTGCGGTCGATCATGAGGCCCAGCGGCGGCTCGCCCGCCCGGCCGGGGCGGACCGAGCGCAGGAAGGCGTCCTCGATCCGCACCAACCGCACGCCGGAACGCGCCGCCGCCCGCTCGCCCCGCGCCGCCAGCGGGCTGCGGCCCCAGACCCCGATCAGGTCGCCCTCGCCGGGGCGCGCCAGCGGGCCGATCGCCGGGGGCAGTCCGGCCAGCATCAGGATGCGCCGCACCCGGCCGCGCATCAGCCCGGCGGCATGGACGTAAAGCCGGGCAGGCGCCGTTGCCCCCCCGGCTTCGCTGTCATGCGTGGCCACGCCTAGTTGCCGCCGTTCAGGCTGTTCACCGCCGTCGCCGTGCCGGTCAGCGCCGACAGCGACTTGTGCCACTGCACATAGGGCGCTTCGGTGACATAGACCGTATCGCCGTCGCGGATCACGAAGTCGCGGGCCTCGAACATGCCGGTCGGCCGGGTCAGGTCAAGGACATAGACGAACCGCTGGTCGCCGATCAGGTCGTGGCGGCCCAGCACCGGATTGGCGATCTCGGCCGGTTCATTGCGGAACACGAAGATGCCGGTCGGATCGGCGAGGTTGGTGTTCAGCCCGCCCACCGTGGCAATGGCCTCGATCGCGGAAAGCGTCTGGCTGTCGAACGGCACCCTTGTCTGCGCGCCGGTGGCCCCCAGCGCCACGAAGGCGCGGCGGTCCTGTTCGACCACGATCCGGTCGCCCGGCCGCAGCGCGATATCCAGCGCGGGGTTGTCGTGAAGATCCTGCAACCAGATCTGGCCGGTCTGGCCGCCGCGCGTCACCCGCACCAGCGCCACGCCCGCGTCGATATCGGCCGAGATGCCGCCCGCCTGCGCGATCATGGCGGTCAGCGTGCGGGTCGGCCGCTCGATCGGATAGACGCCCTGCGCGCCCACCATGCCCGAGACGGTGACGGTCGCCCCGTCGCCCGCCACCCGGGTCACCGAGACCTGCGGATCGGGGGTCTGGGTGTCGAGCCGCGAGGTGATCAGCCGCCGCAGCGCCTCGGGGCTGTTGCCCGCCGCGCGCAGCCGCCCGGCATAGGGGACGAAGATATAGCCCTGCCCGTCGACCTGCACTTCTTCGAGGATGGCGATCCGTTCGCCGGTGCCGGAAAGCAGGGGTTCGTCGCGCACGTTCTCGATGATTTGCAGGGACAGCCGGTCGCCCGGGGCGATCATGTCCGACCCCATCACCCCGGCGCCGCGAAACGCGTCGCTGAAGCCGAGCGCAGGCACGACGGCGGTGGCCCGCGACACCCGGTCGTTCACTGCGACGACGAAGGCGTCGCCTTCGTTCATCACCGATCCGGCAAGGATTTCGCGCTTGTTCGGCCCCGACCGGGGCAGGGCGCAGGCCGAAACGGTGGCCGCAACGGCAACGAGGGCCAGTATTCTGGCCCCGCTGGATACCATGATTTTCACTGCTCGGGTTCCTTGCAAGGACTGCCTCGGTATTCTTGTTATTGCCCGGAAGTTAGCGAAAATTCCGCCGCGACGCCAGTTTCCCGTGCCGGGCTCATCTCACCAGCCGCAACTGTTGCCTTGGTGCCGCGTTGCCCGAGCGCAGCGCGTCATAGGGGTCTTCGGCCGCCAGCATCATATCGACCACCTGCCGCAGCAGTTCGCGCCGCCCCCGGGCCGAGTAGAACCCGCCGGCGATCTGGCTGGTCTCCAGCAGGTAGTGGCGGAAGTCGCGATAGGCGCGGGCGTCGGGCCGGGCCGGGCGGGCGAAGAACTCGGCCAGCGGCTGGTCCGAGACGAATTCGGGCTTGGCATAGACCGCCCGGCCGAACACCCTGACCGGCAGCCCGCGCCACAGCGCCTGCTGGGCCGAGGTAGAGTTGACCGTGACCGCCGTGCGCGCGTGGTTCAGCAGCCCCGCAAGCTTGCCGCCGCGCACGAAATGCACCCGGCCCGCCACGCCGTGTTCACGTGCCAGCGCGCGGATGGCGCGGCAGACCGGCACACGGCCGTCTTCCAGCGGGTGGGCCTTGAACACCAGATGATGATGCGCGGGCGCGCCGCGGGCGAAGCCCTCGATCACCAGCGCGATGAATTCGGTCATGGTCGAGAAGGGCGAATGCATCCGGAAACTGCTGTCGTGTTCCAGTTGCAGCAGCACCAGATGATAGGGAAAGCCGCCGTTGCGGATGCGCCAGCTTGCCGCCATGCGTTCCCAGCGGTGGAATGGCATCAGCAGCAGGCGGCGCAGGTAAAGCCGGAACTCGCGCCCGACGCCGATGGCGCGATGCGGGCGAAAGCCGGGATAGCCACGGTTCAAGGCCAGCACGCACCAGTGATAAAGCGCGCCCCAGAACACATGCTGGCGCATGTCGCCCCAGCGGGCGGGGGCGTCGGGCAGCTCCATGTCGGCGCCCGCAAGCGCCGCCTGCATCCCGGCCAGCGGCATCTCCATCAGCCGGGAATGGCCGTTCGAGCCGCCGCGCTCGTAGGTCACCCACCGGGGGCGCAGATAGCCTTCCTCGAACACATGCACCGAAAGGCCGAGTTCACGGGCGATGGCGACCGCCCGGGCATGGATCGGCCGCACGTCGCCGTAAAGCGCGATATCGGTGATGCCGCGTTCCGCCACCAGCCCGGCGAAGGTGTCGGGCCAGTCCTCGGGCCTTCCCCGGTACGGAATCAGGCTGGCGCGATGCGGCCAGAACGCCTCGTCGCCGAAGTTGAAGGAGACCCGCCAGACCTCGGCCCCGGCGGCGCGCAGCAGGCGGCCCAGCTGGTGGAAGAACGGCCCGTGCGGCCCCTGAAGAAGCAGGAAGCGCCGCGCCGTTCCGGGAATGATCCTTTCGCCGCCGATCACCTGGGGATCCACCGCACTTGTGACTCGTATAACCCGTTACCAGACCGCCACGCGCCTGTGCAGCGGGAATCGCGCCCGGATGGCGGGCAAAGGCGGCTTTTCGTGGCGGGGCTGCGGGGCATTTCAGCGCAGCCTGCCCGGAGGCCGCCGCCCTTTCGTTGCGCGGGCCATGGCCCCGTTCGGCAAAACCGACCGGGGCGGCTTGCAGACATGGCCTTCTCACGAAGTCAGTGCAACCCGAGATCGGCCAGTGCCCGGGCGAGGTCTTCGGGCAGGGCGCTGTCCTCGGCCCGGGCCGGGGGCAGGTCGCGCGGGGCCTCGGGCCCGGGCAGGTAGCGCCAGCCCTGGAACGGGCGGCGCTGCGCGGGCACGGTGCGGATCACCTCGGGCGCAAGCAGCAGGGCGCAGCGGGCGATGCCGTCGGCGCCGCGCCGCTCGGCCAGGCCGAGGATGCGCTGGCGGGCCAGGATCTCGCCCCGGAACACCCAGTAGAGCGAGCCGCCGTCCAGCAGTTCCGCCGCCCGCTTCGGCCACATCCGGGTGATGTGTTCGGGCGTGCCCTCGGGGTAGCGGTCGCGCCGGGCGGCCTGCCAGGCGATCAGATCCTCGACCCGCTCGGTGCCGACGCAGAGCTTGACGATATTGAGCGCCCCGGGGCCTTCGGGGGCGGCTGCGGCGGCGGGTGGAGGATCGGAGCGGCGGGACATGGGCAGCGGCGGCTGGGAAGCTTTCCCGATACCTAACCCGCCCGGCCCCGGATGCAAGGGCAAAGCCGCGACCCCCACCGCAATCCCTCGTGTTCCCGCCGTGGCCGGACGCGATATGTTCCCGCCTTTCGATTGACCGGGCGGTGCAGCGGGCCTATGATCGAAGGCCCCTTTCCGCCAACTCCAGCCCGATTGCTGCCAAAGGACACGCCGCGCGATGAGCCGATTTTCCGCCCCGATTGCCGAACAGATCTGGGACATGAAATACCGCCTGAAGGCGGCCGACGGCACGCCGGTGGATCGCACGGTCGAGGACAGCTGGCGCCGCGTCGCCCGGGCGCTGGCCGCGGCCGAACCCGACCCGTCCGCCTGGGAGGACCGCTTCTACCACGCGCTGGAGGATTTCCGTTTCCTGCCCGCCGGCCGGATCGCCGCGGGCGCGGGCACCGGGCGGGCGGTCACCCTGTTCAACTGTTTCGTGATGGGCACGATCCCCGACAGCATGGCGGGCATCTTCGACATGCTCAAGGAAGCCGCGCTGACCATGCAGCAAGGGGGCGGCATCGGCTACGACTTCTCGACCGTCCGCCCGCGCGGCGCGCCGGTCGCCGGGGTGGCGGCCGACGCCTCGGGGCCGCTTTCGTTCATGGATGTCTGGGATGCGATGTGCCGCACCATCATGTCGGCGGGCTCGCGCCGCGGCGCGATGATGGCGACCATGCGCTGCGACCACCCGGATATCGAGGATTTCGTCGCCGCGAAACAGGATCCGGCGCGGCTGCGGATGTTCAACCTCTCGGTGCTGGTGACCGACGATTTCATGGCGGCGGTCAAGGCCGACGGTCCGTGGGAGTTGCAGTTCGGCGGCAAGGTTTACCGCACCGTCGAGGCGCGCGACCTGTGGAACCGGATCATGCGCGCGACCTACGACTACGCCGAGCCGGGGGTGATCTTCATCGACCGGATCAACGCCGCCAACAACCTGCATTACTGCGAGACCATCGCCGCCACCAACCCCTGCGGCGAACAGCCGCTGCCGCCCTATGGCGCCTGCCTGCTGGGCTCGATCAACCTCGCCCGGCTGGTGACGGACCCGTTCGGGCCGGACGCGGCGCTCGACATGGCCGCGCTCGACGATCTCGTGCGGGTCGCGGTACGGATGATGGACAACGTGGTGGATGCCTCGCGTTTTCCGCTGTCGCAACAGGCGGACGAGGCGCAGGCCAAGCGGCGGATCGGCCTCGGGGTCACCGGGCTGGCCGACGCGCTCCTGATGCTGGGGCTGCGCTATGGCTCCGACGCGGCGGTGGCGCGGACCGGGGAGTGGATGAAGGCGATCGCGCGCTCGGCCTATCTCGCCTCGGTCGATCTGGCGCGCGAGAAGGGGGCCTTCCCGCTGTTCGACGCCGAGGGCTATCTGGCCTCGGGCAACATGCGGGCGATGGATAAGGACGTGCGCGCGGCGGTGCGCGAGCACGGCATCCGCAACGCGCTGCTGACCTCGGTCGCGCCCACCGGCACGATCTCGCTCTACGCGGGCAACGTGTCCTCTGGGATCGAGCCGGTGTTCGCCTACAGCTACACCCGCAAGGTGCTGCAAAAGGACGGCTCGCGCAGCGAGGAGGAGGTGGTCGATTACGCCGTCGCGCTGTGGCGCGAAAAGTTCGGCGACGTGCCCCTGCCGGAGTATTTCGTCAACGCCCAGACCCTTGCGCCGATGGATCACGTGCGGATGCAGGCGGCGGCGCAGGAATGGGTGGATTCGTCGATCTCGAAGACCATCAACGTCCCGGCCGACATTTCCTTCGAGGATTTCCGCGAAGTCTACATGGCGGCCTGGGACATGGGCTGCAAGGGCTGCACCACCTACCGGCCGAACGAGGTCACGGGTTCGGTGCTGACGGTCTCGGAAACCGCCGAGGCCGCGCCGGGCGAGACGGCGGCGGCGGTGGCGCAGGATGGCGAGGTGGTCTATCTGTCCGAGCCGCTCGACCGGCCCGCGGCGCTGGAGGGCGCGACCTACAAGCTCAAATGGCCCGACAGCGAACACGCGCTCTACATCACCATCAACGATATCGTCATCGCCGGGCACCGGCGGCCGTTCGAGGTGTTCATCAACTCGAAGAACATGGAGCATTACGCCTGGACCGTGGCGCTGACGCGGATGATCTCGGCGGTGTTCCGCAGGGGCGGCGATATTTCCTTTGTCGTCGAGGAGTTGAAGGCGGTCTTCGATCCGCGTGGCGGCGCATGGATGCAGGGGCGTTACATCCCCTCGATCCTCGCGGCGATCGGCGGCGTGATCGAGCGCCACCTGATCGAGATCGGCTTCATCGAGGGCGAGGGGCTCGGCCTCAAGGCCGACCCCAAGGCCGAGGCGCTGGCGGTGGGAGAGCGCCCGCGCGGCCCGGCCTGCCCGGCCTGCGGCAGCTATGCGATGCGCATGGTCGAGGGCTGCATGACCTGCGCCGACTGCGGCCACTCCAAATGCGCCTGACGCCGGGCTGATCCCTGAATTGCTGTCCGGACGGCTGTCTCGGGTCGGGGTGGCGGAGCCTTGCCGGAATGCCCGCCGTCGGCCCCGGGCGCGTTCCATCAGCAAGCCCCGCTATGGGCAAGCGGCCATGGCCGCCCTACATATCCCCGCAGGAGGTGGTGCGATGGATGGCAATTCGTTCGGTCGGCTGGCCTATCTGGTCCTGCTGGGGGCCGCGCTGACCGGCTGGTTCGTGATGGAGAACCGCGCCCGGCTGGGCGGTGCGGTGCGTATCGCCGTGGCCTGGGGGCTGATTTTCCTCGGGGTGATTGCGGCTTACGGGCTGTGGAGCGATATCAGCACCGAGATCGCGCCGCGCCAGACGGTCATGGCCGAGGGCGGCATCGTCGAGGTGCCGCGCGCCCCCGACGGGCATTACTATCTGCTGCTGACGGTCGAGGGCACGCCGGTCCGGTTCATGGTCGATACCGGCGCCACCAATGTGGTGTTGTCGGACCGCGACGCCGACCGGCTGGGGATCGACCGCTCGGCGCTGGTGTTCACCGGGCAGGCGCGCACCGCGAACGGGCTGATCCGCACCGCGCGGATCGGGCTTGACGATGTGCGGCTCGATGGCCACCCCGAGGGGCGGCTTGCCGCATGGGTGGGGGACGGGCCGCTTGATGTGTCGCTTCTGGGGATGGATTACCTCAGCCGCTTTGCCCGGGTCGAGATCGCCCGTGACCGGCTGATCCTGACCCGCTGATCCCCCCCCGCTGACTCCCGGGTTCAGATCGAGGCCCAGTCGGTAAAGCGGGTGCCGGGTTTTTGCGGTGCGGGTTTCTGCTGCCCGGCTTCCTGCGTTGCGGGGGTGCCGCCCTGCGGATGTTCCCGCTGCTGTTGCGGATCGGGGGCGGGTGTCGCAGGGGTATCGCCCTGCCGCCGGGGGGTCGCGTCGGCCATGGTTGGGTTCCTTCATCCGGCCCTGGTGTTCAGGCCCGTTGCAGGGCCGCTTGTTTCCCCCAGGCCCGGAGGCTGACACAGGTTTGCGGCCCGGACAAGGCAAGGGTGCGGCGC
>Ga0172382_10000825_pt1 | contig 57509 bp, 71 predicted proteins | sample Leawel138RmetaG_FD_122245 | JGI IMG/M metagenome (GOLD analysis project Ga0172382, IMG submission 122245) | Leachate microbial communities from a municipal landfill in Southern Ontario, Canada - Leachate well 138R metaG | ecosystem: Engineered > Solid waste > Landfill > Unclassified | place...
ACAGTAACCGTTCGGCGAACTGGCGTTATTCTTATGCCTCTTACGAGCATGGGGTCTTTCCTGCGCCCGGTGCAAATTCAGGAGGTGAGTCCGAGAGTGTGTGGGCAACGATGTATCTTCGTGACACTAACGGAGACTGGAGGCACTTCGCTAACCGCCCTAATCGCAACGGTTCGGCCGTTGATGGTGTTCAAGGCTTCTCTTTTCAATACTCACTTCCCTTCGCGGTGACGGGCGGTTTCCGCTCCATCTGGCCACACTGTGAGAACGACAAATGGACGGGCGGTCGTAGGCCCTACCGTGAATGTCTGGGCGGGGGCTATATCATGCAGCCCTGTGTCTTCATGCAGAGGACTCCTGCATGGATGGTATATGGCGAGCTGGAGGGCGTGTATGCGATCAGCGGCTACCAGAACAGCGCTGAGAACACGACGACTTATAACGGGAAGACACATGTAGTCTTTCAGAACGCATACCGCAACACCGTCCATGAATTCTGGGCGCTGTCCCTGGATTAAGGAGAACGAATATGGCATATCAGACAGGCACAGCTTCCGACGTTAATGACCTACTGGATAAGTTCAGGCTCTTTGCGATTGCACAGGGCTGGACGGCAAACCGCTGGGCCACTGTGGGTTCTGGTCGGGAGCTCTGTATTCAAAAGAGTTCCGCTTATTTCAATTTCCGCGCTTGGAACAATGAGACCGCCTTGGTCAATGGTTCCAACCAGGCGAGCAAGACCGGCATCGCGATCAACGGCTCGGACGGATATAACGGCGCGAACGCCTGGGACCGCCAGCCGAGATACCCACAGCGCCAGTCTGGTACTACGGTCGATCAGGCCCACGCATGGTTCCCGCTCGTGATCAACTTGGGCCCGTTCCCTGCTTATCACTTCTTCGCGCCGGACTCCAAGACGCTCTATGCAGAAGTGGAAATCTCCACCGGCATCTTCCTTCGTTTCGGTTGCGGATCGCTTGACTTGTTCAATCCTGCTGCGCCAGGTGGGGGTCGATTCTTCTATGCTACCGGAGGGCAACACGTCACTAACACGACATCCCCGAGTTCGTGGCTTGGGTCGGATTCCGACAATGCGAGTTACGCCTTAGAGGAGGTGCCTTTCAGGTGCGCGGACTATTGCGCATCACAAGCTGGCTCAGGTCTCACGGGGTCATATGTGCGGGTTCAACATGATTCTTTCAACAACTGGGCGTTCTCGGGTAGAGAGCCCCGCACGTCCAACACAGGCAGCTTCTGCCAAGGAGGGGGTGCGCATGACCGGCCCATTCGAGATTTGTCTCCGAACTCCTTGAATGGTGTGGGCGTGCTGTTGCCTAACATTGTGTCGGTCAATCGGAACCAGGAATACCTGAATCCGATTGGAACTGTGCCTGGTATGCGCTATATGGACATGACGAACTATCTGCCTGGAGACGAATTCACCTTAGGCTCCGATACCTGGAAGGTGTTTCCGTGGTACGCTAAGGGCGGCCGCAGCGGGCAACGAGGCATCGCATATCTGAAGGTGGCGTAACATGGCAGTGATCACGACATACGCGCTTGTCGCAGGGGAGCATCGTAGAGTCCCGCTGGCGGAGTACGGAGTCGCGGACGCCTCCCCCGTCGATAACAGCCCGCCGGTTCCGCCGTTTGATATAACCGCCAACGGGTACGGCACAATCACTGACGTGCCAATCACTGAAATCGAGGAGGCATTCACTGCCTGGAAAGCACCATCGTTCCTCGACGACTTCTATTACCGCGTGCATATCAGGCCGGGGGTCATCGTACTGGGCAACCTGCTGTCGTCACAAGTGCGAACGGTGGAGGTGTGGTCAGCATACTTTGAACCTAAGCTGCTGTCTTCGCTGGGACAGTCGGGCACGGATGGGATCAACCTCACTCAGCCGGTTGCCCCGCCGACATATTTCGCCGCACTCGAATCCCGCATCTACACACTGAACGTCAGTACCAATGGTCCTCCCATTGTTGATGCGATCTATACATTCAACTTCCCAGGCGAATCGCCGACGTTGGAAGTGACTGGTCGCCGTGTGGTGCTCTGGCCTTTTGTACCAGACACCGGCTACGACGAGACCATGTCTTGGAAGACCGATATTCTAGGCAGCTTCAATAACGAACAACGTCTTGCGCTTCGCGAGGCTCCGCGACAGGCGTTCTCTTACAAGTTCCTTCTGGACGAAGCGCAGTTCAGCAGAGCGAAAGCAATCAGCACACAATGGGCGCATCGCGTCTATGGCATCGCTGTATGGGCAGAGGTGACACCTCTACTGAACGGGCTTACTGCGGGCGCGACGTTCATTGCGTTTGATACATCAAACGCGGATTACCGCGACGACGATTTGATCATGCTGTGGGTATCCGACACACAGCTCACCGCGCTCGAGATCACCACAGTTACGCCGACAGGTGTCAATCTGAAGCTGCCGCTGGAAACGAACTGGCCTAAGTGCTATGTCGCTCCGCTGCGCTTTGCGCGCACCTTCAGCGGTATCGATTACAAGCGCAGCTCAAACCGCTATATCACCGCGAGCGGTGTATTCGAAGTCACGCAGAACAAGGACCTAGGCGATGAGGGCGCCTACCCTGTTTATCGGGGCAAGCCTGTCCTCACGGATCGCTCTGCTGTCGTTACTGACCTCAGCGAACGCATTGCACGCACTATAGACATCTTCGACAATGGTTCTGGCCCCATTCAGGTGGATATCTCGAAGAATTGGGTTCGGCACATGCAGGCCATCGGGTTCATTAAGAACACACGCGCAGGCATCTGGGCGCTCCGCAAGTGGATTCACGCGCGCCGAGGCAAGCAACGCGCGTTCTGGCTGCCGTCTTGGAACACCGACCTGATCATCCTTGAGAACGTGGCAAGCACTGCAAGCGCCATCACCGTGTCGCCCATCGGATATCCGCTCTATTACGGGGTCAAGGATATCATGGTGCAGTTGAAGAACGGGACACAGATATTCGCTCGCGTTACTTCCGGAAGTACGAACGGGGATGGTAACGAGGTTCTCACCCTTTCTGCTCAAATTGGCGCCACATTTGCAACGACCGATATTGATTTCGTATGCTTTATGTCGCACGCACGATTTGACAGCGATCAGGTCGTTTTCAGCCACAAGGACGTGGGCCAAGTAGCTGCCACGATCGCCATTGCGGAGACGCCTGAATCATGACTTATAGCGCCTATGAAGACTCACTAGAAACAGGGACCCCGATCGAGCTCTACGAGTTCATTCAGGGCATCCAGCGCTGGAACTATGTGAGCGGCGCGAACGAGATCATCAGACTGGAGCAGACCTTCACTCCGTCACCTGTGAAGCGCGATAGCGTGAAACAGACGACGGACACGTTCAAAGACTCCATCAAGCTGGTATTCCCCCGTGACGATGCGTTCGCTTCGCAGTACCTCGCGTTCGCGCCTGAAGACGTGACCACAGTAACGATCTATCGCGGCCACTACGGTGACCCCGACAATCAATTCATCGTTTATTGGAAGGGTCGTGTCGTAGGCGCCAAGACCAGTGGAAACCAGATCGAGGTTCAGTGCGAGTCTGTCTTCACCTCGATCAAGAGGCCTGGCTTGCGTGCTCGCTTCGAATACGGGTGCAGGCGCACGCTGTACCTGAAGGGCTGCAATGTGAATCGCGAGCTCTACAAGCACGAGGGCGCTGTGCTGTCGATTGCGGGCGGGCTGGTCGTTACTGTAGCCGGCGCAGCATTGCAGCCCGACGGGTACTACACAGGGGGCATGATCGTCGCCCCAGACGGCAGCTCGCGCTTCCTTACCGCCCACACAGGGGACACCGTTACAATGGCGCGCCCCATGGCGAGTCTTGTGGGCGGTCAGAGTGTTGCAATCTACCCCGGCTGCGATCACCTGAAAGAAACGTGCAAGAACAAATTCAACAATCTGAACAACTTCGGCGGGTTCCCGTGGATTCCATCCAAGAATCCGTACGGCGGTTCGTCTATCGCTTAGGAGACCGATATGGCATGGGTCTATGCAATCGTGTTCATCGTTGCGCTGGTCGTCAGCTATGCAATGATGCCCAAGCCCGAAACCCGTCCGCCTGCAGGGTTGGACGAGATTCAGGCGCCGACCGCTGAAGTAGGCCGGGAGATTCCAGTGCTGTTTGGCACCAGAAAGATGGACGGCCCGAACGTCGTCTGGTACGGGGATCTTCGAACTGTGCCTATCAAGAGTAAGGGAGGCAAGAAGTGACGACCCCTGTCATCGTTCGCATGGAACACTGCCGCGAGCTGCGCTATTGCGCGCGGGGCGTTCGAGAGCTGTTCGCACGGTACGGCCTGGACTATACCGATTTCTTGAACAACGGCATCGATTCCGACAAGCTGCTGGAAGCAACAGACAACGACGGAATGGCGCTTGCAGCAGTGGAGGTGGCTCGTGGGCGGAAGTAGCAAATCAGTCACAGTTGGATACAAGTATTATCTCGGGATGCACATGGTCTTCTGCCATGGTCCGATTGATAAAATCATCCGCATCGACTTCGATGACAAGACCGCATGGACGGGCAACGCGGCCGGCGGGCAAATCACGATCTCCGCAGAGAACCTGTTCGGGGGCCAGAAGCGCGAGGGCGGTGTGTCCGGCGCGGTGGATATCGACATGGGCGGTGACACGCAGACGCCGAACAGCTACCTCGTGAGCAAGCTGGGGTCGATGGTGCCGGGCTTCAGAGGTGTGGTCAGCGCTGTGTTCCGTCAAGTGTATCTTGGCATGAACCCGTATCTGAAGCGCCCATCTTTCTGGGGCCAGAGGATACTTGTAAGGCAGAACGGAATTGCTCAATGGTACAGCGCGAAAGCTGCTATCGGGCAAGACATGAACCCGGCACACATCATTCGCGAGTGCCTCACCGACCCGGATTGGGGCATGGGCTACCCTGAAGCAGACGTGGATGACACAGCATTCCAAGCCGCCGCTGATCAGATGTTCAGTGAGGGCATGGGCATGTCCATTCTGTGGGACAAGTCCGTGACGTTGGAAGAATTCATTCAGGAGGTGCTCAAGCACATCGACGGCTCCTTGTTTGTTGATCGCACCTCAGGAAAGTTCGTTCTGAAGCTGGCGCGCGGCGGGTACGATGTGAATTCGTTGCTGGTGTTGGATGAGTCCTCCGTCGATAAGATTTCGGACTTCAAGCGTAACACCATAGGCGAGCTGATCAACTCGGTGACTGTTGTCTATTGGGACGCCAGCACAGGTAAGAACAACTCCGTCACGGTGCAGGACATCGCGCTCGCAGCGCAGCAGCAATCCGTCGTCAGCACGACGAAGCAGTTTCCAGGCTTCACGAATGGCACCATCGCCACCAAGGTAGCAGCGCGCTCGCTCAAGGCGCTGTCTGTCCCGCTTGCCAGCGGGACCATCTACGCCAACCGCAAGGCAGCGTCGCTAAACGTCGGTGACGTCTTTGTGCTCAGCTGGCCTCGCTACGGGATCAGTCAGCTTGTCATGCGAGTGGCGAACGTAGAGCTGGGCGCACTGGATAGCAACGTCGTCAAGATTAGTGCAGTGGAGGACGTGTTCGCACTGTCTAGCGCTATCTATGCGCCTCCCCCGCCTAGTGGCTGGACTGATCCGAACAATGATCCCGCGCCTTGTCCGTATCATTGCGTCATCGAGGCTCCGTTCTGGGAACTATGCCAGCGCATGGGTGAGACCGACGCGCGTAGCATTCCGACGACAGCGGGTTTCGTGGTGGCCACAGGTGTGCGGCCTACCAGTGACGCGGGTAACGCGCAACTCATTACGAACCCGACGAACACAGCATACGAGGAAGCGGGCACGGTCGATTTCTGTCCGACAGCAGTGCTCACCGCTGCTATCACACCGAACCAGACAGTAATCCCGATCAGTGGGGGCATTGACCTGGACATCGTGAAGATCAACACCTATGCAATCATCGACAATGAGCTTGTCGTCGTTACCGCGATCAGTAGCTCGTCAATGACTGTGGGACGCGGGGTGCTGGATACTGTCCCCGTCGTGCATGCGCTTGGCGCACGGGTATTCTTCCCTGATGTGTATTTTGAGACAGACACCGTCGAATATGCTACAGGCGAAACCGCCAGGATCAAGCTGCTGCCCACTACGGCCAAGGGTACGCTGGCGGAAGGCTCCGCACCCGTGCAAACGGTGACAATCCAGGCGCGCTCGTCCAAGCCCTACCCGCCACAGCAGCTCCGTATCAACACACAGGCCTATCCGGACACGGTTCGGGGTGACCAGAACATCACTGTGACATGGGTGCATCGTGACCGCTTACAGCAGACCGCGACGCTCGTGGATACGGAAGCAGCAAGCATTGGCCCTGAAGCGAACACGACTTACACTTGCCGCCTACTGACCCAAGGCGGTTCGGTGATCGCTACGCATGCGGGACTGACTGGTGTGGTCACGGACACCTTCACTCTTGCAGAGATGGGGTCCAACTATGGCAGGCTGAGGATTCAGCTGTGGGCTGTGCGTGACGGCATTCAAAGCCTTCAGATGCACGATTGGGAATTCACTCGTTCTGGTTAAGGAACCGGATATGGTTACTCTTACGGAGGCGCATAATGGCAGCATCAACTGAACCGCGTAGCGGACTGAGCTTCGGCTGGTCGCTTGGAGAAAACAACTGGAACACGGGGATGGACGCGAACTTGCTGTCCATCGGTCGGTTTGCTTATCACCTGTCCGTCAAGGATCGCGATCTTGCGACCCCTCCAGGCAGTCCGGCAGCGGGTGACACGTACATCGTCGCAGCTTCGCCTACTGGTGCATGGGCAGGGCAAGCGGGCAAGGTCGCAATCTGGTCGGGCTCTGCCTGGGTATTCGGCACGCCGAGAATTGGCTGGGTAGCCTACATCGAGGACGAGGAGAAGCTCAGCGCCTACAAGGCGGCAGGCTGGTCCGTAGGAATCGCGATCTAAACGAAGCCCCGCTCAGCGGGGCTTTTTATTGTCGATATGGATATACACATCGACTCGATCCGTTGGAACGTACCGATAATCGACATGATACATCTGATCCCGTACTCGCGCAGGATACAGACGATAGCATTGCTTGATGAACTGCTGATAGGCGGGCTTGCCCTGCATGACCACAGCGACGTCCATCTTGCAACGCGACACCGCTTCCATGCCTGCATTCCCTTCCTCGCCGTAGGCGGACAGGATTGGCCCAGTCTCGCTGATACGGGTCTTCGGGTCGCTGTTGAACCAGGCTGCTGTGCATTGCCTGTCGCAGGCGTGCGCAGCACCAGCAAGCGCGAGCGTCGCGCTAACGATCAGTCTTGCGATGACCTTCATGGCATTGCTCCTTATAGCTGCCCTCGTAGTCGGGCCAGACGCCAGTATGCACGTTCTGGCAGTACATGTCGAGCTCGAGGAGCTCGTCTTCGTAATCCATTTTTCCGACGATTCCTACCAGAAGCACGATCACGACGAGGATAGCGAGCGTGCGAAACGGGGTGTTGGCTTTCTGCATTGTTTTTCTCCGTGTTGAACTAAACTGTGGGCCGCGCTTTCGGGGGTACAGGCCGCGATCGGCTAGTGGCCTGCATGGTTGCATTGGCCACCACACTGCGCAGCGTAGCGCGGCCAAAACAGCTCGCGATAAGCACCTGCATTCGTGTCGAAGTGGCGCGCAATACCTTCGACGTCATGAACGAGGTCTTCGTCGGTCGCGATCAGTAGTGCATCCAGCTGAAGCGGGTGCGTCATGTGTGCGTGAAGCACTTTCATGAACAGCAAGTGATCGCCCAGTGTGGTCGCGGGTCGAATTGTACGGTAGCGCAGAACAATTTCTTCGACGAGGGTCTCGTCCATTTCAGGCTCCAAGAATTATGTGAAGGTTATGCAACCAGATCCAGGCGTCGAAGACGCATAGAGCTGTGAAGGTAATCAAGTTCATATCCGCCTCCTTTCCTAGTACGTGATGCAACTGTAGGACACCTCTTGAGCAGATGCAAGCACAAAAATGGGCTTGCCGGCAAAACGACAAAGGCCATCTAATCAACCTGATATCCAATGGCCTTCAGGATCTTCTCGCACTCCGCCTCGTACCATTCGAAATCGACGTCATTGGGGAATTCGTCCGGCAAGTCCATCAAGGGCTTCGCACCATCAGAGCGGGGCACCTTGTTCCCATTGGTTGCATAGACGATCTCACCCTGCACGCCGACGGCATAGTACCAGCGGATAGACTTACCCAGAAACTCCGTCAGGCCAGGCTTGGACAGTTCGTCCCAGGCTATCTTGTAGGCGCGATCTGTCGCCATTGCATGCCTGCCCACGGTGTCCTCAGCCCTGACCCAGCTATCTTTCGAGAACGGGACGAACCCTGCCATCTTGAGAAGCTCTTCCTGCGAGCTGTGGGCAGGCGGTGGGATGCGCTCCCACACCTTAACGGCGCCACCTTTCACGCTGCGCACGGACACGAACTTCGTGATGTCATCGCACCCGCGCACTGTGGTCATGATAGGCACGTTCTTCGTCAACAGGGCTTCCACAGCTTCCACACAGATGGTCGTCGTCGGGTTCTTGTGCAGCCGCTCCGCCATGTTCTTCTTGCTGGCCCACGGGTTGGCATAGGCGCCCTTGCACTTGGTTGAACCGTCTTCCTTCACTGCGATGTAGTTATTCACGTCCCGCGAGTAGAGTGCTTTGTAGTTCGTGCCTTCTGTCTGGAACCCCGTGTCACGTTCCCACTGCGCAATGATACCTTCCATGATGTCCTGCCCGTTGCGCGGGCACTTGATCACGATGCCGTCAGTGTTGGCGCTGACCACATGGATTCCAGCGATCTCCAGGCGCTCGATCAGCATCAGCAGGCTCAGCTGGCCTGTCACTGTTACCTGAATCAGCAGGTCAGGTGAGTAGAGGATGGAATACTTGCTGCCCAGCTTACCGAACGACCCGTTGATCGTAATCTTCAGGGAGTCGGACGTCACCTTGTCCCCGCGTTCTTTTGCAGCAATACGGCGGTCGACGATGTTCTTGTAGACGTGCAGAAACGTAGGCCCAAGGTGATGGGGGAAGAGGCCTAGGTTCATAATGATGAACGGATAATAGGACGTCACGTCCTTGTCAACTAGCAGATAATTCTCATCACTGTGGTGCGCCACGCTGCTTTCGCTACTATGCAGGCCACCGATTCCCATACGATAGACGCTGCCGTTGATATCAAGCTGAAGCGCCTTAATCTCCTCGGGCATACCGATGGAACCAGTTTCGTCCACTAGGAAGTTCGCATTCGCAACGACGCTGAGCGCCCAGTTCATCAGAGGGGATTGATACTGAATGAAGTGAGGCACCCTGTAGCGGTACGCTGTGCCCACGTCAATCAGGGGCTTTTGAGGCCTGCGCCCCATGCGCCGGGTCATCTCGTCCGCAATAACGGACTCAGCGATCTGCGCGTCAGACTTGCTTCGCAGGTCAATCCCTGTCTCGTTCGACAAGGTAGTTCGAAGATCCAAGTGTTCGCGCAAGCACTCGTGAAGAAATGCAGTGCTAGTCAAGTCGCTGTTGATGTTGTACCAGCGCACGCAGGCGATCTGCTCCGGAGTGAGTACAGTGTCAGGATGGAACGGAAGATCCTGCATGCGGGGAACGTGCAGGCGACCGCCATAAATCTTCAGGCTGGCGCGTAGCGGTGCAACCTCGATCAGATCAATGTGGTCAACTTTGAGCGCCTTCACCTTGTATTGCTTCAGCACGTCCGATCCGCGCCAGTTCTCCACAATGATCTGGTTCGTTGCGTGTTTCAGTAGCTCGGTAGGCTTGCCGGCCAGGGCTAAGTAGGTGATCGGCAAGTCGTATGAAAGAGAGTTGAAACCAACGGTCGTGAAGTTCTGCAACACCCAGCCCAGTCGGTTGATGTCGAGCGGGTGACCTTCATACATCTCAAAGAACACCGCCTTTCCTGTTGCAAGGGAACGAAACGATGCGATGAAATAATTGACATAGCACTCGATGTCGAATAGCAGACGATCACGTGCCATGGAGGCCTGAACAAGCTCAGCCTCTGTCATCACTTGCATAGGGAAGCGCAATGCTTCTTCCAGCCCAGGTAGGTAGTCAGGGCTTAACCACACAGGGTCCGGCGGTGTGCGCTTTACTTTCTCGGCCTTCTCTTTGGGAGGTGGAGGTCTGTCCTCCCAGAACAATCCTAGAGCGTCTGCTCGCATCTTACATCCTCAATCTAAGGCCATTAAGCGGGCCGTGGCGCTGGTGTATTTTACAGGCGCATGCCAACGATTGCACCCCTGAGCCTTGTTCCGAAGAACAAGCACGGGTCAGGATACATGGTGAAATCGATCTTTTGCGCAACGTCTTTCAGTAGCTTCAGCATCTCAATCTGATAGATGCCCTCTACCAGGAATCCCGGCAGGTCATAGGTGGCGCCAACACCTTCGTCGAGGTGTGTTTTAACGGCTTCACCGTGGAAGAACACTCGGCCCAGCTTGTCCGCGAATGGCTTGATCACGTCCAGACCTTCGAAGATACGCTGGTCAAGCTCTATCGGATTGCTAGGCCGGTCCAGCACTTTAGACAAGTTCGGCCAATCTGTGCTATACAACTGACTCCGAATCCAACGCCCGTCGGTGTAATGGAAAGTGATGCTCCCGTCTGTCACCTGTGCGTGCGTCGGAGGTTCGTTAATGCGAATCATCTCCTTAATTGCAGCCATCGGGATGTTGGCGGTGAAAGGTGTCTCGGATCCGATCCAGTATTCGACGAGCGTCACGTTGTTTGTTGCGAACGCAGATTGACCGCGAAGCAGGATGCCGTTCGTCCAAGGTCTCGACGCATCGTTACCAACGAACGACGACAAGGTCTTGAACGCTGTCAACAACTGCTCACCGTCGAAGTTGACCTCCTCTCCCTCAGGAACGACGTGAGGTGTGTCTCCGTCAATGCAGTCCACGAACGCGCGGAACTTACCGCTCTGAATGCGTAGCTTGCCCGCTGGGGTCATGCTCAGCGTCACAGTGTCGTCGCAGTTCGCAATCGCCTGCACCAGCGGGCCAGCTTTGGGCTTGCAATCAATGTCGAATGGGATAGGGCTTGACAGCGCCAGCGTTCCGTTATACGAACGCACATGCCCGCCCTCGATGGCGAAGTGCGTCATGGCAGGGAGGAAGTCTTTCTTGGCGACTGCCCCCTGCACGAACTTGAGTTGTTTAAGCATTAGAAGAGCTCCTGAATACGTGAACGAAACTGATTAGAGTGCGCCGCGTTGATCATGGTGTTGATCACGCCGAAGGCCCACAGGTTGTAGGCCGCGCGGGATTCGTAAACAGTCGACAGGCGCTCATAGGTGAACCCGTGCTTCTCGAGCATCTGCAGAACGTAGTCCTGCTCGATTGGTGTGAGCGTGCTTATGTGCTGGCCTGGGTCGTGCCTGCTGGGAGACTTCTCGGACACGCTCATGGGCAGAGCCATCGTGGTCTGACTGTAGCCTGGGGTGATGATGCTACCGAATGCAGCGGACTGAATCCAGGACGACGAGTCACAGGAGAACCACGGATATCGCTCCATGATCGGAACCGCTGTAATACCGAACCCGTGAACCTTAATCTTCGGGTTCCCACTACCGTCGGTGAGGTAGCGATCCCAGATTCTATCCAACCAGATGCAGAGCTGCTGAGTGCTTGAGCCCACCATGCCGCCCAGCGTGATGTATTCGTAGTTCGCGACGTACCATTCGAGATATCGTTCGTCTTCGCCCGCGTGGAAGCAGGGAAGGGGCTTCGCACCGCGCGCCTCCATCTCCAGTTGATTGCGCCACGTTTGCAGCGGGTCACCAATGCCGTCCAATACAGACGCCATCACGACACCATCTTCCACGCGGATGATATCGCGGTTCCTGTTGATATAGTCGCAATACTCCGCCACGCTAATCTCGACGCCAAGGGTGTAGGCGGAGAACGCACCGGAGTCAAGAAAGACTTGAGCATTATCCCGACGCATGTCGTCAACATAGCGCTGCTTCCCGACGTAGTGATACGATTCGAGAATGTGGGGCAGATCCTTGCAGATGTTCTGCTCGTGCTCTGTCAGCTTCGCGTGCCGAGCCTGCCCGGGCATATAGCCGTTCGTGTAAACGGCCGCCATGAATACGTTCATGAGACCTCCAAAATGTAGGGACATCCGAAGACGTCCCTACATTATAGCGAACTAGCGGTTATTGGGCAAGCCGAAGAAACTCGGCACGAGTGTCGGGCTCATCACGCATCGCACCGCGCAGAGCTGTCGTGATGGTGTGGTGACCCTGCTGGCAGATCCCGCGCGACTCCATGCACATGTGGCGCGCCTTGATGACCACACCGACACCCTTGGCTTCCAGGTGCTCGAACAGCGCGTCCGCAATCTGGTCGGTGAGTCGTTCCTGCACTTGCAAGCGGCGAGCATACATGTCCGCAAGGCGCGACAGCTTGCTGAGCCCGACAATGCGACCGTTCGGGATGTAGCTGATCGTCGCTGTGCCGAAGATGTCCGCGAGGTGGTGCTCGCACTTGGAGTAGATGGGGATATCCTTCACGGTCACCATCTGATCATGCTTCTCCGCGCCGTCCTCGAAGACCTTGAGCAGGGCCTTCGGGTCTTTACCGTAGCCGCTGCACCAGTGACCCCAGGCCTTAGCAACACGACGAGGGGTTTCCAGCAGGCCTCCTCGACGCGGGTCGTCCCCCACATACTCGAGTAGGCGGACGATATGATCTTCGATACCTGCTTCAGCGGTCTGCTCCCAAGGGAACACGATCCAGCGGCCTTTGAACTCTTCGTCCGTCTTCTTGTCGATGAGCACGAAGAAGGGCTTGCCTGGGAACTGGTCGCACCAGTGTTCCATCGTGCTGCCGCTGTCGATCAGGTCATCGATGAAGAAATCAGCTTTCTCGGGGTCGTCGGTAATGCTGAACCCCGCGAGCCCTTGCAGCAGGTACGCAACGGGCACACCGCCGCGCGGTACGGGGTAAGCCAGCAGGGTGCGGCCAATGGTAGCACCGAAGGCCAAAATGGCCTGTGCCGCCCGCTGTGCGAGCGCTTGCACGTCGTTATGAGTCAGAATCAGTTGCATGGTATGTCCTCAGTGAGAATGGAAAGATGCTGAGCACTTGCGCGTCTCTTCGACGTCACAATGTACGAGCTTGATGCCTGTGCCCGCGAGCTGCTGCGGGCCGATCACTTCAACGAGATGTTGAGCGATGTTCTCGGCAGTAGGGTTGAAGGGAACGATCACGATCGTCGGGTCGATTTCGGGCAGCACCTTGGCCCACGGGTCGTTTTCCCAGATGAGCGTCTTGTGATCCCACTGGTCTTCCAGCCACATGCACAGGCGCGACTTCATGTCGCTGAAGTCGATCACGCGGCCGATGTTGTCCAGCGATTCTGCTTCGCAGGTGAAATGGACTCGATAGTTGTGGCCGTGCAGGTGAGCGCACTTGGACTCATGCTGATAGACGCGGTGTCCGCAGCTGATGTCGTGATATCGTTTGGCTTGCCAAGGCATGTGGTTACTCCTTCCCGTTACTGTAAGAAATGACCTCTTCGAGGCCGTTAATTTCGAAAGCAGTCCGACGCATGTAGCACGGACCGCACGTCCCGCAATGCTGCTCGCCCGCACGATAGCAGCTCCAGGTCTTGTCCAGCGGTGCGCCGATGCGGTGTCCCAGCGCCACGATCTCATGCTTCATCATGTTGCCGACAGGCATTATGACGCGCATGCGCTTTCCATCGCCAACTGAGAACGGCAGCAGGTCATTGAACTTGGCAATGAATTCAGGTTCGTTGTCGGGGTAGGCGCCAGCTTCCTCGAGGTTGTTTCCGAGAACGATAGTGTCGAACCCGTTCGCCTCCGCGTAGGCTGTAGCCACACTGAGCAGAAGCAGGTTCCGCGCAGGCACCCATTCGTGAGCGAACTCCGCACCTTCCTCACCGCCAGCGATCTTGCTGTCCGCCTGCAACAGCGGGGAATCGCCTGGCTTATACACAGGCAGAGGGAACACGGTGCAGGGTACGTCCAGCGCGTCAGCGGCAGCTTGCACCGCGAGCACTTCAGGGCCTTCCGCTCGGCTACCGTAGCAGAAGTGAATGAGCTCGGTCTCGACCCCGATCACCTTCTTGACATAGGTGGCAGCGACCACGCTGTCCAGGCCACCACTACACACGACCAGCGCCTTGGAACGGGCGCCCACATCGTACATGGATTCGCCTCGGATCTCAAGGTGATCGCTGAAGTAGAAGCTCATTACCGAATACGGATCCACCATGCGCGGGGTCATGTTGTCCGGGAAGTAGTGCCGGGCGCTTGCAAAGAAGACGCCGACTTCCGTTACGACGAACCAGATCGGGCGGTAGTTCGCTGCCACCAGCAGATGATTCTTCTGCTCGCTATGGGTCGCGAGGATCGCATAGCTGCCCTTGAGCCTCTTCACGCCTTCAATGAAGTGGAGCGCGGTGCGGTACGCATTGGAACCGTCACAGAGGTTGGCGTCCAGGACTTCCGCGATCGCCGCGCTGTCGATGCGGGTGGGCACCTTACCCGTGCGAAGGGCCTTGTCGTTTGCGATGGTGCCGTTATGCACGATAGACCAGTGCCCCGCGCTGTAAGGCTGCTGATCGTCCTCGGACTTGTCAGCGACGTATTCTGTTGTCGGTTCTGCGCGAAGGTTGCTGATGAACGTAGCGGACTCGACGTCGCCTTTGAAGAACTCAACAGGGTGCCAATCCTTGCCTTCCTTGCGCTCGGTACTTTTGTCGATAACGATGTCGTCACCGTAGTTCGTAAGGAAACCTCGACCGTCCCGACCTCGCTCGTGACTGTGCTGGATAATATGATTCAGCAGGCTATTAGCCTGAGACCGTGCTGCTGGTGTGGTCAAGCCCCACACCAAGGCGCCAATGATTGCGCACATAGCTCACTCCATGTCGATGATCTTGTGGATCTGTAGTTGAAGGATGTAACCGAATTTCATGCAGGAGTCGATGGCCGCTTGCAGGTTGAGGCGGTTGAGCTCTTCATCCTTGGAGTCCATCGGTTGCAGGTAGATCGGGCGTGCCCAGTTCTTGGGCGGTCGGGCCACATACGGACTCGCACGGTGTTCCAGCGCACGCAACGGAAGGCCGTCATCGTGGATGCTGTCGTGCGCGATCACGTACTTGAAGCAGCACGCGACGTCGTTGATGCGGGAATGAACCTTACCAGCTTTCGGGCTGCACACCACATAGACGCCGGTTCGGATGTCCGGCATGGTGCTGTAAGGGTACTCGACAGGTTCAAGCGTGCCGTTCGTCTCGATTTGGACATAGTAGCCCGCGTCGGTAAGAACATTCAGCAGTCGAGTGATGTCCTGACGGAAGGGTTCCCCGCCAGTGATGACCACAAGTCCTCCGGGCTGGTATTCGCGCACCTTATCCAGCAGAGCCTGGGGCTCTGTGTCCGCGCGATTGGAGGTGTAGTCGGTGTCACACCCTGGGCATTGAAGATTGCAGCCGGCCAAGCGAATGAAGACCGACGGGGTGCCACAGAAAGGGCCTTCGCCCTGGATGGTATAGAACACGCTGTGAACGGACAGCTGGCCGTCTGCGCGTCTGACGCGCTTTTCAATTGGTTGTTGATTCATCAGAACCTCCGGGGTAGATGGCAAAGGGGCGGAGATGCCCCTTTGCAGGTTTCCCGCTGGGCGGTAGCCCAGGGCGCTACAGTGTAACAGGCTTCTTAGGCCTGCGCACCAGCACCTTCGGAGGGAGCTTCGGCCTTGGGAGCCTCGATACGGCCGGTGATGCCGTGGAACTTGCGCCAGCGGGCGTATTCGGCACGGACGTTGGCTTCGTTCAGGCTTTCAGCCTTAGCCAGCTCCAGCGACTCGCCGATGGAAGCGGGAGCACCGTTCTTCGAGGATACGCTGTCGAAGATGCCCCAGGCCTTGCCACACAGGGTATCGGGTTTCGGACGACGAATACCGTTCTGCTCCGGCATGCGGTTGGCTTCGCGAGCGGCCTTGGCGTCCGCCTTGGCCTGTTCCTTCGCAGCCTTCTCGGCAGCTTTCTTGGCTTCGCGGTCAGCCTTTTCCTGAGCCTTCTGGGCTTCCTTCGCAGCCTTCTTCTCGGCAGCTTCGGCTTCGCGCTTGGCCTTCGCTTCAGCCTTCTCGGCTTCCTTGGCAGCCTTCTCGGCAGCTTTTTCGTCAGCTTTGCGCTGGGCTTCGGCCTGCTCGGCAGCGATCTGTTCAGCGGTCTTCTCGGTCATGGTCTTTCTCCAGTGAAAGTGAATAAAGTCCGTTGATGGACGGGATTGCAATGTAACACTCCAGGAGCTTGAGCGCAAGCAGGCAAATCGGATATCTTAAGTGATACGCGCTTTCTGCCAATTGCCGAGCTCGTTAGAGCTGCTCGTGCGCTTCACGCCTTCGTTTTCGAGCGCCGTCATCATCTCTTTGCGAAGAGCCAGGACACGACTCTTCTCCGTAGGCTTGCCAGCCTCTTCCCACATACGGTCAGCAACCTCCCAGATCTTCTCTCGCACACCGCCCTGGCGAGGTGTGCCTGGGGTACGCGGGGCAGCAGCAGGGCGCGCAGGCCGCGGCTGTGTGCTTGCCGGTGCTGGGGTATGGGTAGCAGCGGGGCGCGGCTGTGCAGGCCTTAAGCGTACAGCAGCAGCGATCACTTCTTCGTTATCACTGCGAACTGCCTTCAAAGCGTCAGGCTCGAACAGATCTCCCTGTTTCGCAGGCCTGGTAGAGCCCTTGACATACTTGTATCGCTCGTGATTTCCATCCTCTAGGACTGAGGCTTGCCTGTCAACTTCGAAGGCGTTGACATCCGATACAGGAAGTCTTTCCGCAAGCTCTGCGAGGATTGCGCGCAAGGCGTCACCGCCGAAACCCGTGTGGTCAACCCCTGTCGTGTTCCGATACAGGATCTTCAGCTCCATGTCGGTGTATTCCCTCAGGAAGCTGTTGTGATCGTATGGGGTCACAGACAGCGCCACATGAGGCGCCTCGATCCATGCAAGGTTGGACACCACATGAAGGTCAGGATGCTTGTGCAAGAACTTCAGGTTCTCGCGGTCGATGCTAACGTACATCATCACCTCTATCGTAGAGGCGCCCGACGGATCGGGCGCGCTACACCTTAGGCCTGACGACCACGGATGCCGTTGAACTTCCTCCACTGATAGAACTCGATGGAGGCATTGTTCGGGTTCCAGCCGTTAGCCTCTGCCAGGGCTTTCACATCCTTGGCGCTCGGGGTCTTACCCTCAGCGACAGCAGCGTCGAGCGCGTCCCACACTGCGCGGCAAGTACCGCCCACGGACGGACGCTTGATCCCGTTACGCTCTTCACGGTCTTTCTCGATCTTCAGACCGCTGCTGGTGCGCTTGGCAGCGGTGGGAACGACTTCGTCCTCTTCCTTCTTGGTAGCACCGACAATCTGTTGAACCATGGAAGCCAGCCCGCTGGGAGCGACAGGAGCTTTCTCGGTGACCACAGCTTCCACCTGTTCTTCCTGCACAGGCTCAGCGTGAGCAGCCTTCAGCGCTTCACGCATGCCGTCATTGTTCATCTTGCCGTAATTCTTGATCCCGGCTTCTTTGCACGCCTGACGGAGTTCTACTTTACCCATTTCATCGAACTTGCTCATTTTGTTTCTCCTAGAGGTTAAGGTCTTCCGACCGCTGTTTGATGCACTGCTGCATCCATGAACGTAACTATAAACGAACTAGACTAAGATGCAAGCCCTTTGTCGGGCTTGCCCGTAAAAAAGTTTCTATCGACATCTGATTTTCGATTAGAACGGGATGTCATCGTCGAAATCAGTGTAATCCGCGGGAGCGCTCGCCATCTCCTGATCCTTCTTGGGCGCGCTGTGGTGCGTCTCCACACTAGGCCCACTGTCCGCATCGTTTGCCTCTTGCGTGCCGAACGCTGTGCCGTCAAAGCACACAGCAAGGATTTCCGGATACTTCTTGTTGATCCAGACTCGGATGTGAGTCGGTGTCTTCAAGTCCCCAGCACGATCAAGCGCCTCCGCGGTAGTGGTAGGCACAGGGTCAGCGCTTCGCGCCCTCCACCACTCGCGAGCCTTCTTGCCTGCATAGTTCTGATGTTCAACACACACGAATTCCTCGAACACGCGATATCCGCAATAGTACGAGGTCTTCACCATAGGGGGCCTGCCTTCCTTCTTGTGCTCGATGAAGGTGATATGGTCGATCTTAAACACCTCCACCACGGGCATGTCACCCTTGATCAGATCTGCTGTGCTGGCACCCTGCTTGAGCTTGGTCTGGAACTTGAATTCATAGGTGCATGCGCTACCGTCAGGCATGAGTCCATTGCACCAGCGCAAGCTGGCGTGAACCCATGTATGGCAGCATGGGCACTCCTTGACAGGCGCGTCCCCACCTTTCTCACCCTTACGACGGGGCACCACAGGGTCATTGATAGGGCCTAGCCTGCGCGTGTTGTTCGCAAAGTCAAGCACCAGGCAATTCTCTTTCCCTGTTGCTGGGCTAGGGCGAGTTCCACGACCTAGCATCTGCACCCACAGCACAGCTGACGCGGTAGGACGGAGGCACAAGATAAGGTCAATGGCGGGGAAGTCGAACCCTGTGGTCAGCACGTTGTTATTCACTGCCGCGCGGTACTTCCCAGCCTTGAACCCGCGAATGGCGTCATCCCGCTCTTTATCACTCATCTTGGAGTGAATGGCGACGGTCGGGATGCCCATGTCATTCATGATTTCAGCGGTGTGGATTGCGTGTTCCACACCAGCGGCGAACACCAGCCAGTGATTCCTGTTCCAGCCCAGCTCCAGAGCTTCTTTGACAGCAGCGACCGTGATCTCTTGCTTGTCGACCGCTGTCTGAAGCTCGCTCGCAATGAACTCGCCTCCGCGCATGTGAACGCCGTCTGTCTCCAGCTTGGTGACTGTGCTCTTAGGCACCAACGGGGACAGGAACCCTTCAGCGATTAGGCGATTGAACGCCTCGATGCCTGTGATGTCAAAACAGATGTCCGTGAACAGACCTGGAACTTCTTCACCCTTGTCGTTCTTGACGGGGTCAGTGAGCTTTCCGTGCCCCAGGCGCCAAGGGGTAGCAGTTAGCCCGATCACTTTCAGGTTCGGGTTGATGCTCATAAGACCAGCGAGGAACGTCTGATACATGGTCGCTTCGCTGGGACTCACGAGGTGAGCTTCGTCAATCATGATCAGGTCAATATGACCGAACATCGCCCACTTCTTAGCGACAGACCCGATGCCCGCGAACGTGATGGGTGCATGCACGTCACGACGCTTCAGCCCTGCGCTATACACACCCGCGGGCGCGAATGCCCACAGGCCCATCAGCTTTTCATAGTTCTGCTGAATCAGCTCCTTCACGTGAGTAAGAATCATCACCCGCTGGTTCGGGTAATGCTTGAACACTGACTCCAGGAACATCGCGATCACGACGCTCTTGCCCGTGCCCGTAGGCATCGCGACAACAGGGTTTCCCGTCTTCGTCCCGAAGTAGCTGTAGATCGAGCTAACCGCTTCGACCTGATAGCTTCGAGCTTGGATCATCCGAACACCTTCCGCGGAACGTACTCTTCACAGCCAACGAGCTGCACCTCTTTGGATATCACTTCGTTGGCACCTTCGCCCATAGGTTGGACAGGGCGATTACAGATCCACTTGGCGCCTTCAGCGGGCTGGCTGTAGGCGCATGTCCGACAGTTCTTGTCAGGCGCAGCCTTGAGGTGGCAGACAGGCCTGTGGTCACACCAACGACACTTGAAGAAGCCTGGGGACTCACTTATCCTGGTCGGTGGCTCATCCATCCAGACGATCTTGTCACCCCTGTCGAGAAACTGATCTGCCACAGCGCTGTCGAGCGGAATGATCTCGCCATAAAGCTCGTCATTGTTCTTATTGACCGCAAGGTACAGCGCCACAGCGATGCCCATCTTGCGCATATACACGTTCATCTGAACGTAGTGCTCGAACTTTGCGTCGCGAACACCTTTTGCCTTCAGCTCCGTGAAGGACTTGTCGTTGTGAGTCTTGAACTCACTTAGCGCAGCAGTGCCAGCAGGAAGATCGGGCAAGCCTATGACCACACCGTCTCCACTGCCTCCGAAGTGGCCCTCCGCGTGAGAGATACGGAACTGGTTCCCGTTCTCGTCCTGCTGATACACTTCGCAACCGATCATCAGCAGCATTGCGATGAATCGAGCTTCCTCCAGGTGCCCACGGTTGAACAGGCGCAGCAACCGACCGTCGAAGTTCGATTTTGTTGCCCAGCGGAAGTTATACCAGATGGCTCGGGCACACTCACCTCCGATGAGGGATGCGCCCATGTGAGAGCGGTGGCCCTCGTTTCCGGTGCGGTATGCGTCACCGATGTGCCCGATCACTTTACCGAGCCATTCTCGATATGATGAGCCTTGGTCGGCTTTCACCATCGCGTCGATCTTTGCGACTGTATGTGTCGCGAGGATAACATTAGGCATCTCTTGTCCTCTTTGTTTATTGACTCAACAGGCTTAGGGGAGCTTGAGAAGATCCCGACACCGACCACAGTGTCCGCCTACCAGTCGTTCGAAGTATTCTCCGCAGTGATTACAATCACCCGGACGACCCTTTGGAATCATCGCAGCTTGCTCACGAATGAGCCGGATATGCGCCTCGTCCAATACCTCCGCGTCTCTTAACGCTCTATCTGCTTCGTCTGCCATCTTGTAATCTCGAAAGGTCAAAAAAGGGGCGCACCCTTTCGAGTGCGCCCTCCAGTTCGCTCAATTACTGAGCAGGCTGTGCCCAAGGCGGGGTAGCAGACTGAGCCGGATGGGGCTGCTGTTGCTGCGCCGGCGCTTGCTGCTGCTGGACAGGTGCCTGCTGTGCGGGAGCCTGTTGCCAGGGCTGCTGTGCTGCGGGCTGCTGCCACTGTTGCTGTGCCGGTTGCTGCTGTTCCGGTGCCTGCTGGGGCTGTGGGGCGGCCTGCTGGGGAGCGGGTTGCTGCCACGGCTGCTGTGCGGGCTGTTGCTGCGGAGCGGCTTGTGCCGGCTGCTGCCAGGGCTGCTGTGCAGCGGGTGCAGCTTGAGCGGGTGCCTGTTGCGGGAAACCGCCCTGAGGAGCGCCGAAGCCCGGAGGCATACCACCAGGAGCAGCGCCACCGCCGAAGCTACCAGGAGCAGCAGGAGCCTGAGCGCCCATGTCAACCTGCTCGTTGATGTTCTTGATGGTGCTGATCTCGTTGGAGTCCTCGTACTGGCCAGTCGTGTCCTTGCGGAGTTTGACCTTGACCTTCATGGGCAGGCCGTGCAGCTGGCTGGAATCCTGCACATGCAGAACGCCGACAGCGTGCGCGATCGCCGACAGTTGCTTGTAGGCGATTTCCTGCGCCACCGGATTGGTGTTACGCAAGTTCAGGCGCATGAAGATCTTGCGGTTGGCGTACTGGCCGTCGATGATGTTGAATCGAGCTTCGAGGTAGGCGCCGGACCCGTCTTTGGTCGGCTTCATCTCGGACTGATCGATCATCGCGTTGTACCAGCCCGCGGGGACGGTTTCGAACCCCATTTCGGGGGCGACTTGAGTTGCATCAAAGTTCAATTGTGCCATGGCTTTTAAGCTCCTAGGATTTTGGCAAAACACGCACTGAGAAAAGGAGGTTCCAACGGAGCGAGTGCGCCACTCCGATCCTTTGCTTCGAACTGCAGATCGGGTTGAGTCTGCAGAAATCGATATGGTTCGCCCTGGGGTGTCTTGTTCACCCCGAGGCGGAATACTTCGTCGAAGAAGTAAGGCAGCTTGGCACCCAGCTTGGACCCAGGCATGGACGGACCGTACTTCACCACACCAGTCATCTCGTCTTTCATGGGCTCCATCTTCGCAGCCATATAGACGTTCTTCCCGGGCAGGTCGCGGAACAGGCGGATCAGTGTTTCCATCTTCTCGATCAGCTCACCGTAGGCCTGGCGCGGGTCTTTGACCTGCCGCTTGGCATTGTTGAGCACGACCTCAGCGATTTCGGAAATGCTGTCCAGCCCCACGCTGGCGAACTGCCTCGCTTCAGCGCTACGAGCACACCACTCATAGGCGTCCGTCAGGTCTTGCACGTTCGTCACGGTGATGATGGGCATGTTGTAACAGATGTTCGGATTGCCCACACCGAACAGACGCTCCAGGTTAGCCTTGCGGAGCGACAGCACACCGGACTCAGCACTGATCAGGACGGGGGCAGGCAGGGTCGCAGACAGAACCGTCTTACCCATACCAGCACCGCCATAGACCAGCGCCTTCACTCCGGAGAGCTGTGACGCTTGCTCAGCTGTGGTGAACTGCAAAGCCATCAGCCTTCTCCTTTGTCAAAATTGTCGGCAAGCTGTTGCAGCCGACCCCGAACTTCTTCAACCGTCTTGCGCCGCTCATTCCAGAGACTGAAATCGATGAGCGACTCAACTTCGGTACTGACGAGCTTGTGCAGGTACTGAGGGCTGAGCGCATCAAGCTCCCAACTCTCCTCCCCGTACTGAGCCCGATAGGCACCGTAACGGCTGTCCGTGACCTTGGCAGGGTTAGGCGGAGGGTTCTGCTCCTCAACCTGATCCATGTTCAAGGCCAGCCTACGGAAGTCGATTGTGACGCGGTGTCTGCTGAACAGGCTGAGCCGTTCCTCAAGGTCACGCGACATGTCGATACCGCTGGGATCATGGTCCCCAAGGTGCAAGACCACAATTTCCTGGCTTGCCCGCATTATACGGGTCTTCGCCAGTTCGCGCAACGTGGTCGCGCTAGGATATCCACGAGCAGGAAGGAGGGGCACGTCCCATTCCTTACAAGTTCGCTCAAGCACACCCGCCAGCGCTTCCTTCTCTACAATGACGATGACGCGGTTCGGTTGATCCGACCACAGATCCTCATGATAGGACTGAGCACATGCTTGGAGGATATCACTGCCGCTCGACCAGTGAGCACGCTCAAGAATGCCCCGCGTGCGGTCTTCAATGGCGTCCCAATCAATCAGACCTGCTAGACGAGCATTCGTCATCAGCGCGACGATGTTGTCATAGCTGCGCACGGTGTTTTCGATATGTCCGCGCGCCACGAGCTGGTAGTAGAGCTGGCGGATCGTTAGGCTGTAACCCTGCTGAGTGTAGTCCGTAACGATGTCGTCACAGAGCGCAATCAGCCTGAGCGAAGCCTTATGGAACCGCGGAGCTTCAATGTAGGCTTCTTTCATGCGGGCACCCACACGTTCTCAGAGTTATAGTGCCCAGTCTGCCCATGCAAGCTGAAAGACAGGGTTCCCGGGCTGGACAGATACAGAGTATGACCGTCCATGGGCCCGCCTTTCATCACATAAGCGGTCTTCTTCACTCGGATGCGTTTCATTTCACTTCTCCTATGTCACGGGGATCACGGAAGCCCTGGAACACAGGGAAGCGCGGGGCTTCCTTCACGCCAACCTCGAAATGCTTGTACTTGGCAATCTTGTTGAGCAATGTACCAGCTTGGAACATTGCCCACAGCTCCGCGCGCTGTGCCGCAGTGTAGCCCGTACCGATATGGAACTCAACACCAGACTCCAGGTCTCGCACTTTCAACGCGCCCAGCGTGCCCATGGGCACCTTGCCTGCTTGGTGTGTGCTGCGCTTGGTGAACCCCAGCTCGTCGAGCGTTGCTTCATTGCCATTGTGCATGAGCTCTTCAGCGCCGATGACCACAGCTTCGCCGTCTGCAAAGCGTTTCACCTTGAGCAGATAGCCTTCGCGTGCGGTGCTGCGACCGAACTTATAGACACCCTTCGGGTCGCGGATCATTACACCCTCGAACCCTTGCTCTAGGGTGACCGTCTCGAACGCATGGAGCTCTTGTTCGTTCTGGATCAGGGTCTGCTTGAGCAGGCGAATCCGAGGGTACTGTCCCAGCGCACCATCTTTGAACGCACGCTCCATAAGGCGCAAGCGCTCACCGTAGGGCATCTGGCCATCCGTCCAGAAGTCAAACACCCAGAAGGTGAAGTCGGGTTCCCCGTCGCGGGACATGACACCGCTCGTCGTTGCCTGCATCACGTTCTTATCGTTCGCAGGGCCCACAGTAAGCTCACCGTCCAGCCCGTGGAACTTGTTCTGCCCGAGGTAATCCTGGACGAACCCGTTCGGGATGGGTTTCATGGTACGCGACATCGCCATGTCGTCTTTAATGACAGAGCGAATGCCGTCCAGCTTGGCGCTGGCATACACAGGGAACTTGATTTCTTTCGGTGCTTCCACCGCGAGCATGGGCTTCATCTTAACCTCCGAGGCGGCGATATTTGTCATAGAGCGCCATGCTGTTCGGCAGGTACTGGCGCAGCAGATTGTCGATTGCTTGCGCGTAACGCTGAGCCTCGATCTGGGCATGGCTGTGGTCACGCAGGCGCAGGAAGTTCAGCATGTTGTGCAGGTCTTGCTTCCACAGCCAGTGAGTGTAGTGGTTGAGGTGCAGCAGGGTTCGCGCATGCTCAGCAGCGACACCGCGTTCCAGAGCTTCCTGATACAGGCTATAGGACAGCTCGCACTGACTATGCAGCACACGACGGAACCATTCCTGAGTCGGCTTGTCCAGGTTGTCTTCCTGCCCCTGCTTCTTGTTGGCAGCCTTACCGCCCACGACGTCCGGGATGTACCACTCCGCCGGGAGCTGCACATAACGGCCGCTCACCTCGTTGATGGTGGCGGTGCGGTGACGCACGAACTGACGAGCGACGAAGATGGGCATCTTCATTTCCAGCCAGATTTCCACCATCTCGAACGGGCTGGTGTGCCAGTTGCGCATCAGGTAGTCCGCCAGCTTCAAATCCGCGTCGCGGGTGCGCTCGCTGTCCATCTGGTCGAACGACATGCGAGCAGACTGTGCCGGATCGATATCGTCAGCGTCGAACGGTGCGTCCGGGCGACGGTTCGGGCCCGACATGTTGCGCAGGGCCACGAACCCGTGATCCAGTACGTCAAGAGCGATGGCACCCTTGCCTTCATAATTCGGTTGATTCATACATTCTCCAGTTGAACTCGAGCGCGAGCCCGTCTCATTGCTTCTTTGGCACGGCGGTCACATAACTTGTTCGTGACGAACCTTGCCTCCTTCTTGCCTGTGTGCCCCTTCACATGCCGGAACACGAGTTGCAGGTCATTGTCGGAACGCAGGCGGCGCAGAACACACACCGCTTCCCATTCCTGGGCAGGCAGATTCCTCCGCTTGCCCTCGAACGCATCGATCGCAGCCATGCAGTCAGTTTGGATAAGAACTTCGTCCTTCTGTTGCACCAGCGTGAGGCGAAGAGCGATGTGGAGGGCATTGGCTACCGCTTGCATCTCTGCGGCGATGTTACCCTCCACACGACCTTTCATCTCTCCTCCCCCGCCTTGCTTGCCGCGTTCAGTTGCGATCCAGTAACCATAGCCTGCGACGTTCGTGTTCGGACAGAACGACGCATCAGCTATGATTGTCACCCGCATTTTGTGCCCCCGCTGCCGATGCACGTTTCTTCGGAAGCACAATCTCGAGCGCGGGCGAACCAGGCTTCACGATCAGGCACTGGTCAAACAGATGGAGCTGTTCAGCAGTCAGTTCGCGGTAATCTTTGATCTTCAGAGAAGGCTTCCACTGAACGAGGGTGTCAGGATGAATGCCAGCCTGCGAAAACTGTTCACGCATGGCCTGGAACGCGCCCGGATCCACTTCGCGGTTGATGGTGTGCTTGCCCTTGAGCATGTAACCGTCTGGAAGCGCGAAATTGTTCGTACCTTCTTCCGGATTGGGGAAGCAGTTCTTGAAGATCTTGGTGCGGAGAAGCATCTCGCGCGCCTTCACCTTCTTGAGCTCTTCTTGGAGCTTGTACCACTCAGCCAAGTCTTCCTGGCTGACGGTATTCTCGGGAATGAGTGCCATGTCGCTCACCGTGCTTACTCCTGAGGCTGGTGCTGGCCGATGAAGTTACGCTCGGCAGCAGGGTTCTTGTCTGCGCGTTCTTGCGCGTGCTTGTCACTGTAGCTGCCGGAGCTGTAGCGCTTGGACAGCTTAGCGATGTTGGCATCGATGGTCTCTTCACGAGTGATGCCAAGACCCTGGCGAAGACCTTCCATGTAAAACTCCAGGTCGCCCAGCTCTTCGATCACGTTGGCACGGTCGATAGGCTTGCGGTAGATCGCTGCCTTCTTGATAGCGTCCAGCAACTCGCCGGACTCGCCACTGATACCGACGGCCATGTGCAGCGCGTGAGCATCTTCTGGAGTGAGGGTGGCAACGATGTCCGCGCCCGGCTTAGCCAGAGCGGTCACCAGTTCGGGGTGAGTGATCTTACTTTCCATCAGGTTTCTCCTGTCTGTGGTTGAACTGCATGAGCGTTAATGTAACGCAACACACGCGAGCGGGCAAGCCCATTTTCTGGATAATTTGCATCTGCTTAGGATTTCTTCGCTTGAGCAGCGTAGTCGGGCAGCTTGATGATCCGGTACGCCTTGCCGTGATAGTTGTATGCCTCAGCGACTTTCGCCTTGTCAACTTCCATCAGATATCCGTTATTCACCGCCGACTGCACCGCAAGATCAAGAGCAGCGTTTTGGCCTGCCCTGTGGTTATAGAAGGACGCCACGCGCGACGTTCGGATCTGCAGATAGCTCCGCGGGATGATACTGTTCTGGCGCATCTCCTCGGGCACCTTGTAACTGGCTGCCAACGGGCTCGCAAGGTAATCGCGCAGCACAGAGACCAGCTTGCGCTCCCGCGCGCTGTCACCTGTACCGACGTCACCTGTGTCAAGTCGCTTGCCCATGATCTTGATGTCACGACGAACCACATCCAGAGCCCATTCCAGGTGCTCGCGCGTGATGCAAGGGTTCACCCAATTATCAGCAACGGCAAGCAAGCCCGACAGGCGCAACACCTTCAGCGCAGCACGGTTCCACATCTGTCGTCGTGACTCGTCGTCCGTGTTGTTGATCTCGCGGTCGCATTCCTGCTCGAACTCCCACATGACGTGAGCAGCTTCCTCGGTACGCCCAAGGGGCTGGGACGTCTGCCCGCCTATAAGGTTCTGAGCCTGGAATGCAAGCGCCACGAGTGCGTCCTGAAGTGCAGCATCGGGAAGCATTGCCTGGCATGTGTTCATCGGCGGACGCTCACCGTCATATTCGATAATCAAGAAGCGAGACAGGAACCCGTCTTCCATCATCGACTCGGTGAGCGCTTCGTAGAACGTGCTCGGTGTGGTTTCACCGATCATGCTGTACGCTACACCGCTGATTGACGCGATGTTGTTATCCTTGTTCGAGTACCCGATACCGCCGACAATGGACTGCGGGCCGGACTTCTGATACAGGTTCGTCATCTGCGTGCGCAGTGTGCTGAGAGGCCCATCGCGGTCATCGTTTGCAAGTCGCTTCAGCTTGCGCCCCCATTCACCGGACACATTCACGAACGACGGATTGTTGGCACATGCCTTGATAAGAGCAGGGCCAGACGCGAAGTCTGTGAATTCAATGAAATTGTGGAAGGTAGGCATCTTCAACGTGCATGCACGAATGAGCGAGCTGATCCCGCTGTGCATCGCTTCCTTCCCGACCGCACTTCGCGCCACGAGGATGATATACATGTTGAGACCGGATTGCGGAACGTGCCAGGCTTTACCACAGATGCCCGCCAGCAGACCCAGCGACGCAACGATCGCAACCTCTTTGACTGGTCGCGGTGCGCTTTGATAGATGAACTGTGCAATGCGCCCAGCGAACCCAGGCGGCCACGGAAGACCCTTGGCGCCCGCTTGCACTACACCAGCAGACACAGGGCCCGCGAGCGTAGCAGCGACAGAGGTCGGCGATGGTAGCTGTTGCGGATCACCCTGCCCCTGTATGTGCAGCGGTGTGGCTGTGCGCTGCTGCGCGGCCCCAATAGCGGGCACACCACCCTGGAGTCGCTGCACCTCCTGCATGGCAAGCCGCTTGGCCTCCAGCATGGTATCGGCAGCAGCCACCAGCGCACTGGCGTCAACGCTTGCCTCGCGGGCCATGCGTGAGCGAATGATGGATAAGGTGCGGTTGATGTAGCGATCGTCCTTCATCGCCTTTTCGCGCTTGCCCAAAGCGGACTCGCGGAACAACCTTCGGCACTGTGCGTTCGAAGCACTGTAGAAGGTGAACATGGACATGAGCGCGAGGTCAGCTTCTGATTGGCTGGGGAACCCCATCGCTTCCCATTGCCCGCGCCACAGCCCGCAGAACTTCTCGGAGTTGCCTGCCGACACAGCGCGCACCAGGATCGACCAATCGTCCTCGTCCTGCTCTACCTCCTCCAGCGCGAAGTCGGCAGGCTGTTCCTTTGGCCGCATCTGCGAAGCCATGTTGAGCAGCATGGGCTGACAGTCGCGAACGGGCTTGTCCTGGACGATGTTGCCGGTGCAGATGATGAACCGCTCTTGCGAGTAGATCTCCACCCCGTCCCGACGCACACCCTTTCCGATGTTACCCCTGACCCATATATGCAAGCCCTTCCCGCTTCGCGACGCTTCCGCGTAGCTGTCGAACCCTTGCATGATACGATAGAAGAGCTCGTATTGCTCAGGAGTAGTCCAGAGCTCGGGCTTATCCGGGCAGTTCTGGGCGTCCTTGACGTCCAGGTCTATGCACGAATAAGGGTCGGACTCATGCAGCACGAACCCGATGTCGTAACCGTTGGCGAATGCTACCTGTGCCGCCGTGTCGAAGTCCATCCACTGAGACGGCTGGGTCACAGAGGCGTTGAATAGTTTTCCGTCGGGGCCTACCGACAGCGGAGCCTTGTTTGTACCAGCGACACACCACTGTCGCAGATACTTGAGCTCAGCTGGCAGACGCGCCCATGCGTGAGCGCGTGTGGTCATACCAGCTCGCCCCTCCGTGCTTGGAGCATGAGCTTCCATGCGTCAAGGTAAGGGCGAACGACATCGCGCTTCCAGACAAAGATCTGCGCGCCATTGACGATAATCGGATCGGGCAGCAGGCCCCGACGACGTGCATTGACAAGCGTGGCTCGGCATACACCAAGCTCTTGGCCTATTTCGCTTGACGTGATATAAATCTCGTCAAACTCCTGCTGAGCAGTTTTTTGAACTTCTGCCATCATTTAGTTCCCCAGGCGAATTGGAGCGCGAACGCGACACCCTATAGGCTGCGCAGTGTAGCGCGTTCGCTGTGTTATCGCAACACATGTTTAGTTGAGCGGTTTCTGCGCCTTGATACTTTCCCAGGCCGCTTTCTTGTCAGCAACGTATTGAGCCCACTGCGCTTCTGCTTCCTTGCGCTGACGGCAGGCGAGCATATATTCGTCATAGGCGTGCTTGAGTGCTTTGGCGTGCAACACCTCAGGACTCCCGTCATCCTTTTCACGCAGGCGCAGACGCTGCTGAGCTTCGCGATTCTGACGTGCGCGCTTTTGAGCTGGTGTCTCATCCTGGTGACTCTGCTCAGCTAACCACACGGACTGAATCTGCTGAGCCCTGCGCACACGGTCCACCATGCTGTGACAGTCCATGCCTGTGGCGTTGCAGTGGAACGGGGTCAACGCATTGAATAAGATGCTTTTGATCTGCAGAAGGTCGACATGCGCTGGGAACTGAACGTCCTTGGGGCGCTCAGACCAGGCCACCCGCCACATCTCCATTCCCTGCTCGCTGTAGAAATGATCTGGTGACTCGCATTGCACCCCGCGCGCCATTGCTTGCGTGTGTAGCGCGTGCAAGTAATGCAGCACCATGGAAGGGTCAGGATCGTTGTCATCGATCTGGTTGAAATAGGTCATTGGATCTTGCTGGGGCTGCTCCGCTGGGGGCGGAAACGCGGTAGCGTCGAAATCAAGCTGTGCCATGATAGAACTCCTGTGAATGAATTGACGTGCATAAGGTAAGGCATGGGGCTTTATATTGCAAGAGTAAGGGAGGAGCGGGGCTTACTGGGGCGGCGAAACACACTCGGGGGGCATACGGTACGCGCTTCTCGGGGTGGGGATCCCCCTCCTTTATGTAAGCCTACTCTATATAAGTGTTAATATGTTTATTTGTTATATTGTATAGAGGAATCCCGCATTATGCGGGCGCGTGCGCGATCAGCCCGACCTGTTGCTGGAAACGCCGAACTAATAAGCCATGAGCCTCCGGCTTGGTGTTAATGTGTTCGGTTAGGTCCAAAAGATTTGTGAATTCGCTTGCACAGGTCTGAAGCTCGTCCTACATTAACACCCATACCGCAACGCACTAGGAGAACTGACATGACCGTTATCAAATTCACCGCCAAGGCTTACACCTACGTCGGAGAACTGATTCGTCTTCCCCGCCCGGAAGCGAAGTTCTGGAAAGTCTATAAGATCGTCGATGGTAAGGCTTACGCAAAGCCTGCAGGCTTCGGCACAGACCCGCGCGTGGCTTGCTGCTAACTGTGGTCATCCAGGAGCTGACATGCTGACACTCAAGAAAGTCAATGCTGAGCTTACACGCGCAGGCATACGCGCGGAGCTGGTGAAGGGTGACGGATACTTCTATTTCGTCGGCCAGGATGTCGAGCTTGCTCAGGAGCAGGGTGTCTATGGCGTGTTCCGCCTCAACGACCTCACCCTGGATCAATGGGTTGAGGAGGCGCGTCAGCGCATGCAAGATATCTAAAACGCCCGCTTGTGCTCAAGCGCTGGTGTCGCTATAGTGTGCAGCAACACAACACAGCCCACGGCGCAGGGCAGCGGATGTCCTCATCATGCTGTCCGAGGCCTGGGACTCCCCTCGCGGTGGGGCAGGAGACCACATAATGCACCGCGCGCAACAGAACGGAAATCAACCGCCGTGCCTAGGTCTGACGGAGCCCGGATATGGGCCTTACTCGCAAGGACGTCGCCGACCGAAGCGAACCGTGTGCGTGCCCATGTGGGTGGGCGGGCAAGCGGGTGGGCCCCACACGCCTACGAATACGGTGCGCGGCCTGGGACTGGTGCCTGGGCCGCGTTTCCTCTTACTCAATCGGAGAACTCGCATGAGCGAATTCAATATCAAGCACTTTGACTCCTGTTCGGCCGACTACCCCGAGAAGCCTGCAGGCGAACCCGCACGCGCGGTGACAACCGTCGATCTCGGCGACGGTCAGGTGGCCTTGCACTGCAACGACTGTGGCGCGCATGTGGTCATGACGGTGCAATCACCCGACGCCAACGTCGAGCGTAACCGCCAGGAACTCCTGGATCGCAGCGTCGTCGGGCTCAAGAAGTATGGCGTCACGACTGAACGCGAAGACCTGAACCTCGGGCAATGGGTGCAGCATGCCATCGAAGAAGTTCTGGACCTCGCTAACTACCTGCAAGCCCTCAAGGCGAACATCGAATCCGAAGAACACCGCATCCGCAAGGCGTTCCTGGAAGGGTTCCAGATGCGCGGTGAAGTGGACAGCTCCAGCCCGAACGGGTGCGTGTGGCGCACCCCTGAGGAAGCCTGGGTGAATTCCGATGCGGTGGAAGAGTTCCGTGTCGTGATGCGCAAGCAGGCGGGCAGCTGATGAGACCTGAACTGCTCCTGCATCCGAACATCCCGAAGCCACTTCACGGAATGTCGCCTCGCGAGCTGCTCAGCGACGAGTGGTGGGATTCGACCCGTGAATGGGTCTATCGGAATGCGGGCTATCGGTGTCAGTGTTGCGGTGTGCCTAAGCAGGAAGCGAAGTATCACAAGTGGCTCGAAGCTCACGAGACTTACGATTATGACTACGCCGAAGGGTTGGCGACGGTCAATGAGATTGTGGCGCTGTGTCATTCCTGCCATAACTACATCCACAGCGGGCGCCTACAGGCGCTTCTAGACGCGGGCAAGATACCTGCATCCAAGCACCGTGACATCATGCAGCATGGTGACCGCATACTTCGCGAAGCTGGCCTCACTAGGCCTGAACCTCCAGAAGAGGTTGCTGAGTGGTCTCGCTGGAGAATCGTGATCTGTGGAAGGGTGTATCCGACCAGATGGCCCAGCTTCCAGCACTGGTTCAATCACTATCACAGGCGCCAGGCACCAGCGCCAGCAATACGAATTGACATCTAAATGGACGTTCGGTTACACTGTGCGTCTGTATTCACGAGGAGTTCCGAATGAAAGTATTCAAATATCCGCTTGAAGTACGCTCCAACGTGCTCACAGTGCCCTTCGGTGCTCAGACCCTCAGCGTGGGTCAACAGAATGGTCAACTTTGCCTGTGGGCACTTGTAGAGCCTGAAGCTCGCGACGTGCAGATAGAGATCACTGTGGTCGGCACCGGATGGGATATCACAGGGAGTCTTGCTGACTTCGTAGATGGGTTCCTAGGCACGGTGCAGGTAGGCGCATTCGTGTGGCATGTGTTCGACACTACTATGGGAGCGCCCCATGAATAAGGCCTGCACCCTATGCGGTGCGGAGGGTCACACCGCGCCGAACTGCCCGTGGAACGGACAATCAAAGCGAAGTTCGTTCATCGAGGCTGTCGTCAATACGCTGGTCGGCCTGGTCATTGCTATGCTTGCCACTGCCGCGATCTGCTGGTTCCACGACATTCCGATGCTGTGGGAGAATAACTTCAAGATCACGGCGTGGATGACCGCGCTGTCCGTTGCTCGGAGCTACGTCATTCGTCGATACTTCAACAGGAAGGACACGCCATGCTCGACTTCATGATCATCGGCTTGCCCCGTTCTGGTACGACCTGGGCAGCCAACCTCTTCACGACGGATGCGGTGCTGTGCCATCACGACCCGCTCTATCATACTCATTATTCGGAATGGGATGACAAGCTCCAGGCCCCCGTGCCCGTCGGTGTGTCCTGCACCGGCATCTGGCGCTGGACGGACTGGCTTAACGCGCACCCCGCCAGGAAGGTGCTTCTGCATCGTGCTGGTGCAGACATCGCAGACTCCATGCGACAGATCGGTCTGCCTGAGCTCGACCTTCTGGGCGCCCAGGACAAGCTCGAGTCCGTCATGGGCCTGCATGTGCCCCACAGCGATCTGTTCGACCCTGAGAAGTGCTGCGACCTGTGGGACTACCTGATGGACGGTCGCGTGCCGTTCAACTGGGCGCGCCACAAGCTGCTCGTCGATATCGAGATGCAGCCCAAGTTCAGCGGGCTCACTGTGGGCAAGCATGTCACCCGCCGGCTCATGATTGAGCTTGCATCCGCAGGCGATGAGGAATGAAGATCTGTATCCTGTGCGGAGGGGTAGGGCACGATCAGTCCGAGTGTCCATGGGTAGAGGCACAGCAGGAGCGCAGCGTCGCGCCATTGTTCGCCATCAGTGCGGTAGTGGCGCTGACCTGCATTGCGTCGGCTGTGAGCCTGGCTGTGTGGTTACATGGGGTGAATCTGTCACGGGTACAAGCTGCATGGCTCGTCCTCGAAGTGTTCCTGGCGGTGTCAGGTAGCACAGCGGCATCGACTGCCCTTTACAAGGCGAAGTTCTGGCGTCGTTGGCTTGCGCTGTGGCGCTATCGCAAGATCGATCCTGACCTGTGCTGCTGTGGCTCGCAGATGGGGCAGGGTGGAAGCATCTGCCATCATGGCGGGTGCAGGAGCGCCAAGGAGTACGCGATCACTCGTGAGGTGGGCGGCAAATAGGAATTGTGACAGCGCGGATCGATCGCTTACCATACCGCTTTCACAACCGCAAGAGGAAAACCTTGATGGATCTCTATCAACAATACATTCACATCTCCCGCTATTCACGCTGGCGAGACGACCTGGGCCGGCGCGAGACATGGCCGGAGACTGTGCAGCGTTACGTCGACTTCTTCGACAAGCGCACTGAGCACAAATTCACCGACATCCTTCAGGGCAAGGTGAAGCACGCGATCCTGAACCTCGAGGTTATGCCCTCCATGCGTGCCCTGATGACTGCCGGTGAGGCGTTGGACCGCGAGAACCTCGCAGGCTTCAACTGCTCCTATCTGGCCATCAACACGAAGCGTTCGTTCGCTGAGGCCCTCTATATCCTCATGTGCGGCACTGGTGTCGGGTTCAGCTGCGAGCGCCAGGAAGTCGCCAAGCTGCCTGGCGTGCCTGACGAACTGCTCGACACCGACGACACCATTGTCGTGGCGGACTCGAAGGAAGGCTGGGCCAAGGCCTACCATGCGCTCCTCGGACACCTGTGGAACGGCGACATCCCGAAGATCGACTACCGCAAAGTCCGTCCGGCTGGTGCTCGACTGAAGATCTTCGGTGGGCGTGCATCCGGCCCGGATCCGCTCAAGCGTCTGTTCAAGTTCACCATCGACACGTTCCAGCGCGCGAAGGGTCGCAAGCTCAACAGCATCGAGGTTCATGACCTCATGTGCATGATCGGTGAGATCGTCGTGGTGGGCGGTGTGCGTCGCAGTGCGCTCATCAGTCTGTCCAATCTGTCGGATCAGCGCATGCGTGACGCCAAGGCGGGCCAGTGGTGGAATGATAACCCGCAACGAGGCCTGGCGAACAACTCTGTGGCCTACACCGAGAAGCCGAGCGCAGAGATCTTCATGGAGGAATGGTTGTCCCTCGTGAAGTCCAAGTCGGGCGAGCGCGGCATCTTCAACCGTGTGGCAGCGTCCAACCAGGCTGCGCGCTGGGGTCGCCGCTCCAAGGAACTGTCCTACGGCTGCAACCCGTGCTCCGAGATCATTCTGCGCGATAAGCAGCTCTGCAACCTGTCCGAAGTGATTGTCCGCGAGGACGACACCCTCGAGACGCTGCTGGAGAAGGTTGAAGTCGCGACCATCCTGGGCACCTTGCAGGCTACCCTCACCGATTTCAAGTTCGTGTCGGAAGCCTGGTCACGCAACACCGCGGACGAAGCTCTGCTGGGCGTCAGCCTGACAGGCATCATGGACAATCCGCTCATGGCTGGTGCAGAAGGGTTCGACCAGCTCACTATCGCTCTGAACGCTATGCGTGACCATGCACGGCGCATCAACGAGCAGTGGGCCAAGGGCCTGGGTATCAAGCCTTCCGCGGCCATCACGTGCGTCAAGCCTTCGGGCACCGTGAGCCAGCTCTGCAATACCGCCAGCGGCATCCATGCACGTCACAATCGGAATTATATCCGCACGGTGCGCGTCGACAAGAAAGACCCGCTGTACCAGTTCATGAAGGACAAGGGCTTCGTCACCGAAGACGATGTTATGCGTCCGGACAGCACAGCCGTCGTGAGCTTCGCTATGTCGGCGCCCGATGGTGCTGTGACCCGTGATCAGGTGACTGCTCTGCAAGCGCTTGAACTGTGGTTACTGTATCAACGCGAGTGGTGCGAACACAAGCCGTCGGTCACTGTTACCGTGCGCGACGAGGAGTGGATGGCGGTGGGCGCCTGGGTCTATGAGCACTTCGACGAGGTGTCGGGCATCAGCTTCCTTCCGCATACCGATCACACCTATCAACAGGCGCCCTATCAGGACATGACGTCCGAAGAGTTCGCGCTGTGGCAGAAGGAACACCCTGTTCCTGACGTCGACTGGCGTGAGCTGGCTGAGTACGAGAAGACCGACAACACCGTGGCGATGCAGACGCTGGCCTGCACGTCCGGAGCTTGCGAGCTTCCGTGATAACTTGCAGGGCTCATCTTGTATGAACGGGTGAGCCCTGTTTTACTGTATGCCTATTCAATAACCGAGGAACATTAGATGTCGATAAACATCAGACAGAAAGGGCAAAGCGGGGAGCGTGAGGTCTGCGACTGGCTCAACGGCATTGCCTACCGCGCGCTCAAAGACGAGGGCCTACCGTACCCCAGCAAGCCGATCTTTCAGCGCAACCAGAATCAGTCCGCTGTAGGCGGTTCCGATATCACGAACCCTGTGCTCATGTGCTTGGAAGTCAAGCGCCAGGAGCAACTGGATCTGAACGGCTGGTGGAAGCAGTGCGTGACCGCTGCACAGCAGTTCGGAGGGCGCCCGATTGTGGTGTTCCGCCAGAACGGCAAGCGCAAGTGGCGCATCCTCATGGAGGCGAATGTCGCGTACCAGTGCGGGCAGGCGCATTCACCCATCCGTTGTGAAATCAGCCACGACGATTTCGAAGTGTTCGCCTATAACTGGATGCGTCGTATGCTCCAGACGGGTGCCTGGAAACCTGTGGGGGCATGATGAACCGAGCTCAGATCGTCCAAGCGATGCAGGAAGAGGTTCTGAAGAACACCGTGTATCAGCGACGCTACGATGCAGCGCTGCACATGTACCAGGCCGCCTGTCTCGATAACCACGGGCAGGAAGCCGACCTCAACAGAAACAACCTCCACGCGCTGCTGGATCTGATGCTCGACAGTCTGGCGTCGGTGCAGATGCTCCAGCGCCAGCTCATGCTCCTCCGCGACTAATCAACTTTCCGGTGAAAACGGGCTTGCACTGTCAGCAACGCCCGTTTATACTGCACACACGTTCACCCAATCACCGGAGATACACAATGGCACAGCTCAACTTCGACGCTTCGACTGTCAAGCCCTTCAGCCCGCCCACCGACATCGAAGACCAGCCCCGCGACACCTCCCGCAAGTGGAGTCCTCTGCAACATGACATCTTCAACTTCGTTGAGCACGGTCAGGGCAATGCGATCGTCGAAGCTGTTGCAGGTTCAGGCAAGTCCACCACGATCGTTGAAGCACTGAAGCGAGTCACTGGCAGCAGCATCTTCCTGGCGTTCAACAAGAGCATCGCTGAAGAGCTGAAGGCCCGCGGCGTCAACGCCCGCACCTTCCACTCCCTCACCTACGGTCCAGTGACCCAGGCTCGCGGGGTTCGCACTGTGGACACCGACAAGCTCCGCCGTCTGTGCGATGCCAAGCTCAAGGGTGAAGACGCTGCCATCTACGGATCGTTCATCTCCAAGCTGGTGGGCTTAGGTCGCCAAGTGGGTATCGGTTGCCTGGTGCCTGACCTGCCCCAGACCTGGATGGACATCTGCATCCACCACGACCTCGAACCGGATCACGATCTTGCGGACCTCGGGCGCGCCATTGAGCTTGCTTCCGAGCTGCTGCAACACTCCAACGAATCCAGCATGGTTGACTTCGACGACCTGCTTTACCTCGCAGTCAAAGACGGGATCAGCCTGCCCAAGTTCGATTTCATCTTCGTGGACGAAGCGCAGGACACGAACGCCATTCAACGCGCCCTGCTTCGGAAGATTATGCGCAAGGGTGCGCGCATCGTAGCGGTTGGCGACCCTGCTCAGGCCATCTACGGGTTCCGCGGTGCAGACAGCGAGTCCTTGAACCTTATCGCTCAGGAATTCGACGCCGTGCGCCTGCCGCTGAGCATCACCTACCGCTGCCCGACCAGTGTGGTCAAGTATGCGCAGCAATGGGTGAGCCACATCCAGGCCGCTCCTGGTGCTCGCGAGGGCGAAGTGCTGGAGCTGGGTAGAGACTGGAACATGACCACGTTCCAAGCCAACGATCTGGTCGTGTGCCGCAAGACTGCACCGCTCATGACGCTCGCGTTCAAGTTTCTCCGCGCTCGCGTGCCTGTCATGGTGATGGGTCGTGAGATCGGTGCTGGGCTGAAGACGCTGATCAACAAGATGAACGCTCGCGGCCTGGAGCACCTGGAACAGAAGCTGGAAGCATACCGCGATCGTGAGGTCGAGAAGGCGCTTGCCAAGAAGGACGATGCGAAGGTTGAAGCGATCGAAGACCGCATCAGCTGCATCACCTGCCTGATTGACAGCATGCCCGAAGACCAGCGCACCATCTCAGCTCTGCTCAACACCCTGGACACCCTGTTCGCTGACAAGCGGAACGCCGTGGTGCTTGCTACCATTCACAAGGCTAAGGGGCTGGAAGCGAAGCGGGTGTTCTGGCTCGACCGTAGCCAGTGCCCTGCCAAGTGGGCGCGTCAGGACTGGCAGCGCCAGCAAGAGGTGAATCTGTGCTACGTTGCAGCCACGCGCGCAATGGAGTCGCTGATCACTATTGAACTGGGCAGCTGACGCGCTTGTGTGGTCAGTTCTAGCCTGCTACACTGCGCAGGCACTTGTGACACCAGCGGGGCACGCGCCCCGCTCAACTCGGAGAGATGAAATGGAAGAGATTATGATGTTCGGTCGTCGTTGCGGTAAGACCACAATGGCGAAGAAGCAGCAAGAGCTGATCGACGTGCTCAAGGAATGCGGATGGGAAGCTGACCGCTTTGGGCACTACCAGAAGGACGTTCAGCGTCGCAACCCTGTCACCAAGGAGATCACCTCGCGTCGCATGCGGGTGAAACTTCAAGCCACCTCTTGTCGCATTGAGCTTCAATCCAAGGTGGACAATTCTAATCAGTGGATCCGCCTTGGCGGTGATTACTACACCAACATCGTGAAGCTCGAAGACGGCCGGTTGCGCGCGGGCTCGTATTTCTTTGGAAAGAAGGTTGACCATTATGGAAAAGCGATTGCAAACTGAACTCCGTGAAGTGGTTGAAGCCAAGAAGCGGGAAGGCTTCGAGGTTGTTCAACGCGAGCCTCATATCGTTATGCAGCGCGGACCAGTCAAGATCCGCGTCGGGTATGTTGGTTCCTCAGTGATAGTGAGAGCGGCATGAAATATCAGGATATTCAGAACGAGGTGTGGCGCCAGGCTACAGCTCAGGAAAAGGTGCTCGGGCGCGATGGGAACCATTGGCCGGACCTGCTGTATGTGGGCCAGGAGGAATGGATGCTCATCCGTGCGAATGCACATCAGGCGGATCTGCAGATCACCGGGCCGGACTCCCGGAAGTATATGGGGTTCGATGTGATTCCTGTGGATAGGAAGAACCATCTGCGCGTCGGTACGAGCGCACCAATAGGAGAAGCAAAATGATCCCACGATTTCCGATAACACCTGAGACCGCTAAGGCCATCATGGAGGATCATGAGCGGCGGCGCAAGGCTCGCGAAGAGCGCAAGCGTGCAAAGCTGCTGGCCAAAGAGCTTGAGGCAGCGTTGCAGGGCGAGCAGGGGCCGGCACAGCCGCACGCATACTGGCGGTGGCCCATGGGTATTGGCGCACATGCGATCGCGCTTGCTGCCATTGCTGCTGCGGCCCTGCTGGGGTGGCTTTTTCTGCGCTAACTGCTCCAGCTTGCACGACCTGCCACGAGCCTGTTACGCTTGGGCCAATTTCGTGGAGGTTCGATAATGTGCGAGCTCGATGATCCAATGGCCCCCGCTCGGGGAATCGTCAACGGGGTGCTCCTTAGCATCCCGCTCTGGGCTGTTATCATCGCCGTCGCCTATTGGGCCCTCTAGTAGGAGAACGGTATGAAACTCGCATGGGGCAAGAAAGTAGACGCGGCATTCCGCGATAAGGTGTTTTCGATCTGCGACAGCTTCGGCTGGAAGCGTGAGACACACGCCAGTTGGCTCATGTCCTGCATGGCATTCGAATCTGGTGAGACTTTCAGCCCGAGCATCAAGAACGCGGCTGGCAGTGGTGCCACCGGGCTCATCCAATTCATGCCCAGCACCGCACGCGGTCTGGGCACATCCACTGAAGCGCTGGCAAGCATGAGCGCGGTGGAGCAACTCGATTTCGTGCAACAGTATTTCAGGCCCTACGCCAAGCGCATCGGTTCGCTGAGCGATATGTACCTCGCGATCCTCATGCCTAAGTTCGTTGGCCAGCCTGACGATGCTGTTATGTTCCTGAATCCGAAAATCGCTTATCGGCAGAACGCCGGCCTGGACGCTAATCGCGACGGGAAGATTACCAAGGGCGAGGCAGCGGCCAAGGTGCGTGCTAAGTTTGACAGAGGCATGCTGGACCGTTTCGCGCTTGAGGTTTGATTCCTGTAGCTTGATGCCTTCCTCGTGTGGTACTATCCGCGAAACAGGGCATGGGCCTCTGTCGACATCAATCGAATAGGGGCCCGATATGTTACCGGAAGATCCGTGGAATAGCTGGTGGATAAAGGCGATGGCTTATGGTCTGTTCGCCATGTTCGGAGGGATGATGGGTCATTTAATGCGAACCCTGGATTCCCGAGAAAAGATTAAGTGGAGTCGCGCTGCGCTTGAAGGTGGTGCAGCGGGCTTCGTCGGTTTGCTCATGTTGCTTGTCTGCCAGGCTATGAATCTGTCTGAACAGTGGACGGGCGTCATCGTGGGTGTGTCGGGCTGGCTTGGGGCAAGCGCGACCATCCGTATGCTCGAGTCCATCGTTTTGAAGAAGCTGGGCATCGAGAAGTCTGCTGAACCTATTCGGGAGCGCTCTGATGATCACCCTTCTGCTGACTAAGTTACCCTGGCTGGCTTCCGCGCTGGGGTTCCTGAAGAACAAGAAACGACTCGTTATCGAGTACGCCTTGATCGCGGTGCTAGTAGCGGTGGCGGGATTCACCTTCACCATGTGGTTATCAAAGGAGCGCACTGAGAAGTCGCTGCTGACCACACAGCTAGAGCTTCAGACGGTGTCCAGTAGGCTCAACTCCGTAGAGGAGGTCAACCAGGCGCAGGAGGCAACCATAAGCGAGCTCAAGGAGCTGAGGCTGAAGGACGCACAAGCGCTGACAGGTCTGTTGACCGATTACAAGACGCTGGCCGACAACGACTACCGCGCACGGCAGCGTCTTTCCTCTCTGGAGAAGTCAAATGAAACTGTTCGGAACTATCTTAATCAGCCTATCCCTCCTGATCTTGTCTGCTTGCTCAACAACACCTGCAACGCCGGAAATTCGGGTAGTGACAAAGATCGAGCGGGCAGTCCCGCCCGAGGGGCTGGTGCAACAGTGCAGCCAGGCAGCGGATCGCGAACTGGTAGTGACCCGCGATCTCGTTGATTCCCGTCAAGACTGGATCACTGCCTTCTGTGAATGCGCGTCTAAGATGGCGCGCCTTATTGAGTGGAATACCGGCACAAAGCCCGCAGAAATGTCGGCTTGCCACAAAATCTCGCCTTGATGTTCTCATTGCGTATCCGGCGATAGAGCCGCTATACTCCGATCAAACTGGGCGGGTGATCTGCCTTAACTATCCGATTGGAGTTCCCACATGGCTGAGAACACATCGGGTCTATATTTGGATCCTCGGCTCATGGAGCCCGAGCTGTCCGAACAGGAAAAGGCCCTTCGTGATCTATTTGTTCAGGAGTACATAAAGGATTTCGATCCTTTCCAGGCTTGCCTCCGCGTAGGGTTTCAGGCCGCCTTTGCTGTTGAGTACGCGAAGCGTTTCATGTCCGAGCCCTATGTGCTCCGTCTCATTGCAGAACTCCAGCGCAGCACCCCTGAAAACGAAGACGCGCAATCCCGCGAAGACAAGGCGCTGGTGCTGAGTGTGCTGCGCCAAGCTGCCCAGAATGGCCCCTACGCTTCCCGCGTGCAAGCTGCCGCCAAGCTCGCGTCCATACTAGGCCTTGACCGCCCTGATGGCGGTGAGGAAGGCGAGCAAGCTCTTATTGACGCCTTCCGCGACTTCGCAGCGAGGGCGCCAGTATGAGCAAGATCATTCTAGATCGCCAGATGGCGCGCTGGTACGCGCTGAAAGACCATCCGGTTCAGCTTGCGCTGTTGCGCGCTGTTGAAGACGGCATGCGTTTCCCCATTGTGCCCGCTGGTCGACGTAGCGGCAAGACTGAGCGCGCGAAGCGTTTCCTGTCACGTCAGGCGATGTGGTATCCAGGCGAGAAGTATTTCGCAGCGGCGCCCACATACAACCAGGCCAAGAAGATCTGGTGGGACGACCTCAAGGCGCTGACGCTGTCGTGCATGCACCCCAAGAAGCCCAGCGAGTCAGAACTCAAGATCTACCTGCCTAACGGGACCGAGATCCATATCATCGGACTGGACCAGCCCCAGCGGATCGAAGGTATCAACTGGACGGGCGGTGTCATTGACGAGATTGCAGACGTCAAGGGTGAGGCGCTTCAGGCGAACATTATGCCCGCACTGAACACAGTGAACCCGACGCGACCATATTATCGCGCCTGGTGCTGGTTCATTGGCGTGCCCGACGGTCTGAACCATTATTACGATATGGCAGAATATGCGCGCACCGCCAATGACCCAGACTGGGGTCTGTTCCATTGGACATCAGAAGAGATTCTTCCGCCCGACGTTATTGAAGCAGCTCAGCGCACCATGTCGCGGAAGCAGTACAACCAAGAATATCGCGCGAGCTTCGAGACTGCGAGCGGTCGTATCTATGAGGACTACTCGAAGGACAATTTCACCTCCGAGCGGATCCTACCTCACGAAGCGCTACACTGGACGCATGACCAGAACTTCACACCGCTGAGCTCGGCTATTGTGGTCATCCGCAATAACATCCCGTTCTTCCTAGATGAGATTGTATTGGAGAGCGCTGTTAGCCGTCAGTCCGCGATTGAGTTCGTGGAGAAGTATAAAGAGCACAAGAACAAGACCGTCTATATCTACGGCGACCCCGCTGGTCGTGCGGGAGAGAAGCACGGTCACAAATCGGATTACACCGAAATCGAGGATTACCTCCGCCTTCACGGGTGGAAGTTCGAAAGGCGCGTGCGCCCTGCGCACCCCGCCATCAAGGACCGCCAGAACGCTGTGCGCGCAATGATCAGGAACGCGAAGGGTGAAATTCGCCTCAAGGTCAATCCGCAGACTGCGCTATGGTGTCACAAGGGTCTGAGCACTGTGCAGCTCCAGGCTGGCTCTTCGTTCCAAGAAGATCAGAAGAACCAGTACCAGCATATCACCACAGCGATCGGGTATTTTATTGACTGGCATTGGCCCGCTGGACGAATCATTACGAAATCGGGTACAGTTACCGGCACTTATTGACGGAGGCGCAAAATGGCACTTGATTCGGTTCATCCGAAGTATTCGGAATTCAAAGACGATTGGGTCACCATGCGCGACCTCTACAAAGGTGAGCGCGCGGTGAAAGCGAAGGGTGAAACGTACCTTCCTCCGACTAAGGGTATGCGGATTGACGGTATGGAATCAGGCAAGCCCGGGCGCGAGGCCTATGACGCATACAAGCTCCGCGCGGTGTTTCATGACTACGTGAAGGAAGGTGTGGAAGCCTATATCGGTCTCATGTGGCAGAAGACACCTACAATCGAGCTGCCTGCTGCAATGGAAGCTCTGCGCGACAAGGCAACTGCCTACGGTGAGCCCCTGGAACTGCTGCTGCGACGTGTCAACGAGGAACAGCTCGTTACCGGACGCCTGGGCTTGCTGCTTGACCTTCCCGTGAACCCCGATCCGACGAACCCGATGCCCTATGTTGCCATGTACGTGGCAGAGTCCATTCGGAACTGGGACGACGGCGAAGCGGACGAAGGTGAAGCAAGGCTGAACCTTGTGGTTCTGGACGAAAGCGGGTTCCGTCGGGGAACTGACTTTGAGTGGGTCACCCAGACGAAGTATCGTGTTCTCCAGCTTGGAGATGTTGATGACAACGAAGCTGAGGGCAGCGGTGCAGTCTATCAGCAAGGCGTGTTCACGAACAACCAAGGGCAGTCCGCAAGCTACGATCCGACGCAGATGCAGCCCCCGCTTCTTCGTGGGGCAACACTTGATCGAATTCCATTCGTATTCATCAACACGAAGGACATCGTGAGCACACCCGACGAGCCTCCACTTCTGGGTCTGGGCAGGCTTGCGCTTGCCGTGTATCGTGGGGAAGCAGATTACCGCCAGAATCTGTTCATGCAGGGCCAGGACACGCTGGTCGTCGTGGGCGGTGTGAAGAAAACAGATGCTGCCGAAGAAGAGGGCACGCCCCTCCGCACTGGTGCAGGCAGCATGATCGAGGTGGAGCAGGGAGGCGACGCGAAATACATCGGCGTCAATAGCCAAGGCCTGTCTGAGCAGCGCCAGGCGCTCGAGAACGATCGGAAGCGTGCTGAGACTCGCTCGGGTCAGTTGATCAACGCTGGTGGAAGCAACGCGGAGAGCGGTGCTGCATTGCAGACCCGCATCGGCGCCCAGACTGCCACACTGAACCAGATTGCTATGACAGGCGCGTCCGCGCTAGAATCAATCTTGAAGGCATGTGCTCAGTGGATGGGTGCCAACCCAGACGAAGTGAAGGTCACGCCGAACCTTGAGTTCGCTGACTTCGAGATGTCCGGTAAAGATCTCGTCGACTTCATGACTGCCCGCACCATGGGCGCTCCGCTGTCCAAGAAGTCCCTCCATGCGATGCTGGTGGACCGTGGCGTCACGAAAATGGACTTCGAAACCGAGATGGATGAAATTGGCGAAGAAGACGCCAACGCACCGTCAGGCGGTGGTACTGGTGCAGGGGGCGACCCTGCACTTGAGCCCGGTATGCAGGGCCAGCAAGGCCTGCCTGGGCAACAGCCGCCCGCACAGGGCCCTGAGGAGTAATCCATGGCCAAGACTGCCAACGAAGAGTTTCTCGACGCGCTTGTGCGTCACCAGATCTACATCCTGCGATATAGCGGCTATGTGCGCAACCGCATGACCACGATTCTGAACGCAAGTGAGGAGGAGCTCGCTCGTCGCATTCGAGACAAGCTGCGCACGATGCAGGGTCTGCGGACCCCTGTGGAATGGCAGCGCCTGGAGGCTTTGCAGGCTTCGTTGGCTGCGATCAGGCGCGAGTCCTGGGACGAGGCGAGCAAGTTCCTGACCGAGGAAATGGTTCAGCTGTCTTACCAGGAACCGATTCAGCTTGACGCTGTGTTCAAGACGATCTTGCCTGTAGCGGTTGACACCGTTATGCCTAGCGCACGATTCCTGAAGCAGATTGCTCTGTCGCGGCCCTTTGAAGGTCGTATCCTCAAGGATTGGGCGAACACAATGGCCGCGGATGATGTTCGTCGCATTCACAGCGCTATTCAGGCTGGCATGGTTGCAGGTGAGGACATGGCAACCATCGCCCGACGTGTGGTGGGCACAGGGACGCTCAAGGGTGCGGACGGGGTGACTGAGATCACCCGTAGGCAGATTCAAAGCGTGACGCGGACAGCGGTGCAGCATGTGGCCAACGGTGCGCGGGATGCTTGGTTCGCGGATAACGCCGACATTCTCACTGCCGAACAATTCGTTGCGACACTGGATTCACGCACGACACCGATCTGCCGTAGTTTGGACGGGAAGTCCTTCCCCGTAGGCAAGGGGCCCCGACCTCCTCTGCATTTCAACTGTCGGAGCTTGCGTATCGCCGCGATTGATGGTACGCTCGCGGGTGATCGTCCTGCAAAGCCAACGACGGAGAAAATGCTGGTCGGAGAGTACGCTCAGAAGAACAACCTGGGCGACATTACCTCCAGAGACGCACTCCCGAGAGGTACGAAAGGCGACTATGATAAATGGGCGCGCGGTAGGATGCGCGAACTGGTAGGCCCTGTGCCGGCCACTACCACTTATCAGACATGGCTGAAGGGGCAAACGAATTCATTCCAGAACGAAGTTCTGGGAGTAACAAAGGCTAAACTGTTCCGCGAGGGCGGGCTCGAACTTGATAAGTTCGTTCACCGCAACGGGGATGAGCTTACCCTTCGGGAACTTGCACAGAAGCACGCTGAAGCATTCCGTGCCGCTGGGCTGGACCCGAGCAACTATTGACCGCGATGTTGTGGTCATCAACCCGCCACATGAGTGGTATGCAATAGGAGAAAAGGCATGGGCCTCAAAGCAATCGTTGACAACCTGGACGACGTTCCGGAGCATTTCCATGAGCTTTACACCCAGAAGGGTGAGAAGTACGAGCTCACTGGTGTGGAAGGCATCAAAACGCAGGCGGACGTCGATCGTCTGCAGGGTGCGCTCACCAAGGAACGCAATGACCACAAAGCCGTCCGTGAACGCCTGGGCATGCTCGGCGATCGCAAGATCGAGGACGTGCTGTCGCAACTCGACCGCATTCCTGAGCTGGAAGCTGCTGCGGCTGGCAAGCTGGACGAAACCAAGCTGAATGAGCTGGTGGAAGGCCGTATCAAGACTCGTGTTGCCCCCGTGGAGCGCGAGAAAGGCCAGCTGGCGCAGAAGGTGCAGGAGCTGTCCGGTATTGTGGAACAGTATCAGACCAAGGAGAAAGTCCGTACCATCCATGACTCTGTTCGTGAGGCTGTGGGCAAAGCGCAAGGCTTCCAGTCCAGCGCGGTGGAAGATGCGCTGCTGTACGCTGAGCGCATGCTCGAGGTCAGCGAGGAAGGCAAGGTCGTCACCCGTGACGGCGTTGGCGTGACTCCTGGCATTGATGCCACTGTCTGGCTGACCGAGATGCAGGCTAAGAAGGCTCACTGGTGGGGCCCGTCGCAGGGCGGTGGCGCTGGGGGCAACCGTAGCGGCACTGGCGGTGGCGCTAACCCGTGGAGCGCGGAAGGCTGGAACATGACGGAGCAGGGTCGTATCCTGAAGGAAAACCGTTCCCGCGCCGAACAGCTGGCCAAGAGTGCTGGTACTACCATTGGCGGCCAGCGCCCGCAGCCCCGCAAATAATCAAACTCAAGGGCTTGCAAGCTAGACAGGCTCATGCTACATTGCGAATCAATGTGGCATGAGCCATAATTAAACGATCGAACGCCAGGCCATGGGGTGCTGGATTCGAGTCTAGCAAACTTGATCCGAACCTTTGTATGTAAGGAGAATTCCTATGGCTTCCGGTGTAACTCGCATTGCTGATGTCGTCGTCCCCGAGATCTTCTCGCCGTACGTCCAGCAAATGACCCAAGAAAAGTCCCGCCTGATCCGCTCCGGCGCGATCGTCCTGGATGACCGTCTCAACGGTGTTCTGGCTGGTGGCGGTGTGACCTTCAACGAACCGTCCTTCAAGGATCTCGACAACGACGCCGACAACGTGTCGTCCGACGATCCGGCCGTTGACAGCACCCCGAACAAGATCGGCACTGCTACCGAAATCCAGGTCCGCTTGTCGCGGAACAACTCCTGGAGCTCGATGGACTTGTCGGCCGACCTCGCTGGTGCAGACCCGATGCAGGCCATCGCCAACCGTGTGTCCGACTACTGGACCCGCCGTCAGCAGGCAGCGTTCGTCGCTACCCTGAACGGTGTGTTCGCGGACAACGCTGCGGCACCGACCGGCACTGAGCACACCCAGAACGACATGACCCATGACGTTTCGGGTGTCAGCTACGTCGATGGCGTGACGAACTTCAGCGCGGAAGCGTTCATTGACGCAACCGCTACCATGGGCGACAGCATGGAAGACCTCACGATGGTGATGGTGCATTCCATTGTCTATGCGCGCATGCTGAAGAACAACCTGATCGACTTCGTGTCGGACAGCGTTAACGGCCAGGCGATCCGCATCCCGACCTTCCTGGGTCGCGAAGTGGTTGTCGACGACGGTGTGCCTCGTTCCAGCGGCGTGTTCAACACCTGGCTGTTCGGTCGTGGTGCTGTGCGCGGAGGTGTTGGTTCGCCCAAGGTGCCTACCGAGATCGACCGCAAGGCGTCTGCCGGTAACGGTGGCGGTCAGGACGTGCTGTTCAACCGTACCGAATGGATCCTCCATCCGGTGGGCCATGCCTATGCAGGCACTGCGCCGAACGGTGGTCCGAGCAACGCCACCACCTCGAACAACCTGGCTCACGCCGATTCGTGGAAGCGTGTCTTCAGTGAGCGGAAGCAGATCCGAATCGCGCGTCTCATCACCCGCGAGTTCTAATCTGCGCTGGAACAGGGGGTCGAAAGGCCCCCTGTTTCGGATTTTAACCTCTTTCAGGAGATACGAACATGAAAGGTCTTCCACGCTCTCTCAGCCGCGGCTCGCCTGCGCGTCAGGACGTCGTGAAGCAGGTCGTCAAGGTCAACAAGCTGGCTATCCAGGTTGACGGCGCGACTGGTGTCGGTTTCGGTTCCGCTGTGATTGGCGGCCTGCCCGAAGGTAACATTCTGTTCCTTGGCGCGGTCGCTTACATGCAGTTCACGAAGGCAGCCAGTGCCACCGGCATCCAGGACACCTTCGACGGGGACTACGGCATCGGGACCACTCCCGCAAGTGATGCGACCATCACGGACGCAGACGTTAATATCATCGCGTCCGCCGCTCTTGGCGCTGCCACTGCTGGTGTGTCTCCGCGTGCGCGGGGCACCAATGCCACGCAGGCCATCCTCGACAACACCGATGGCTCGCTGGAACTGAACCTGAACCTGCTGATCGACGATGCGAACATCAGTGCAGACGGCCAAGACCTGACGGTCAGCGGTGAGCTCTACATCGTCTACAGCGTTCTCGGTGACGACTAAGGCGTCTGGCGCTTGCATGTGGTCATAATGCAAGCGCCTTTCGTTCGCTAACCACAATCCGGAGAATGTCTCATGACGAACAAGATTCAAGAAGCGCTGCTCAAGCTGGACGTGGGCAACGACAACCATTGGACGGCTGACGGCCTTCCTCGCCTGGACACGGTCAAGATGCTTGCATCCGACCAGTCCCTGACCCGCGATTCTGTTGCGGCTGCTGCGCCTGGCTTTTCCCGTAGCACTGCACAGGGTTACACCCCGCCCAGCGCCGAGCAGCAGCCCGCGCAAGACCAGGGCCAAGGGGGTAACGGCGAGCAGCAGCAAAGCGCGGCCCCTGCCACCCCGCAAACGGCAGCGCAGCCCACGCAATCCACCGAACCCGTGGACAACCCTGATGACCTGTCTTCGGGGCAAGCCGAACAGCCCGCGCTGGCAGCTCCTGCCGGAGCTGCAACCAATGAAATCGAAGCGCTGGAAAAGGAACTCGCTGAGCAGGAAGCGTTCGTGAATGAACTGCGCGAAGCCAAGGCGAAGATCGACACCGAGTTCGACAAAGCGCGCAAGCGGGAAGACGAACTCCGCGTCAAGCTGGAAGGCTTGCGCCCTGTGCAGAGCGACACCGACGCCATTCAGGGCTACCTCGCATCCCAGCGTAAGGCTCTGGAACAGCGCGCCGCTCGTCAGCAGCTGATCAAGGAAAGCGGCCTTAACCTCCGTGAGTTGGCAACGAACCTGAAGGCGCCGATCGACGCTGCCATGGCTCGTAAGACCTCGCGCGGCACTCAGCGTCCTGGGAGCTAACCTATGAAGCAGGCACAGGTGATCGCGAAACATCGTAAGGAACGTCAGAACCGCACCGCGTTTGATGCGCTGTTGGCGTCACCTTCTACGGGTGCGATCACCTTGCCTGCGGGCGCACGGCTTGCCTTGCGAAGCACTGCCGGCGCGCTCGCGGGTGCTACAGCAGCAACAATCACAAGCTCTACAGGCCGCACCATCAAGACTCCCGTGCTTGCTGCAGGCGAATCCATGACGCTGGACCATGTCGAGCGAGGCGCTGTGGTCACACCTTCTTCGGGCTTCGAAGTGCTGCTGGACATCGGTCTGGGGCGTTTCGAGAAGATTGGGGAGGGTGCATAATGGCATTCGTCGTCGAGGACGGTACTGCAAAGGCAGACGCCACTTCTTATGTGACGGTTGAAGAAGCGGATGGCTATTTCACTGACCGCGGAATGACAGGCTGGACCGGCGCAAACGCTGTAAAGCAATCAGCGCTGATCAAGGCTACAGATTACATCGATGGGCGCTTCGGGCAGCGCTTCATCGGTAGCAAGAAGACAACCGCGCAGGCACTAGCGTGGCCCCGCACGGGTGCAGCAGATTTCAGCAGCACAGACATTCCTGTGAAGCTGCGCCGCGCGTGCTGTGAATACGCTTTGCGAGCGCTTACCGCTGCGCTGGCTCCCGATCTCAAGGTTGACGCAAGCGGGCTCACTGTCGTTGCGACAAAGAAGAAAGTCGGACCGATCGAGACTGAGTTCGCTGTCCCTCAGACCGGCTTAGGTTCCGCCCCGATGCTGTTCCGCCCTTACCCTGCGGCGGACATGCTGTTGAGGGGGCTGGTGTATTCGGCAAGTCAGGTTATCAGGTGATCATATGGCTACCGATTACACAGAATTCGTAGAGCTGGCCCAGGAACTAATCTCCGAGAACGGTCGCCAGATCGAGATTCAGAAGCTGGATGCAACTGCGGCGGATACCTCAAAACCGTGGAAGGGCGCGGGCACTCCTACGGTGGGCGCTAAAAAGACGCTGTCCGCTGTGTTCGTACCTGCTTCCGGTTCTGGCTTGGGACGCGACATAGTCAAGGAAGAACTCCTGGATCGCGTTGAACAGGTCGCACTCGTTGCGCCGACCGACGTGTCGTTGGAAGACTTTCATATTATCATGGATGACGGGGTTCGCTGGAACATTGATTGGGCACAAGCGCTCAAGCCCGGACCGATGGTCGTCCTATATGTATTCGGGGTGAAGCGATGACCTTTGACGAAGCTCGCGATATCATCCTCGGTGTTTTTAAGGCGGCATGGGATCCGACGGGGTTCCCTGCCGTTTGGACCGATGTGCCGGGCAGTGCTCCCACTAGCGAGACTGTGTGGGCTCGTGCTACAATCCGGCATGCAACTGGTCGTCAAGCCTCTTTGGCCGGTGATCAAGGGGCGAGGCGCTGGTCGCGCACTGGAACGGTCTATATCCAAGTGTTCGCCCCCGTGGGAGATGGCTCCAAGGCCGGATACGACGCTGCCCAGCTCGTAATTAACGCTTTCCAGTCCGCGCGACACCCGAATGTCTGGTTCCGCGATATACGGGTGAACGAAGCTGGAACGAGTGGGGCGTTTGAGCAATTGAACGTCCTGGCAACCTTCTCTTATGACGACGTGAGGTGATCACATGGCTAACAAAATTGATTCGAACGTAACGGGCCTCCGGTTCGCGGAGGAGTCCACCCTCAAGACCTTGCCCGGTTCTCCGGTCTGGCATCCTCTGGAACCGAACTCCTATGCGGATTTCGGCGGGCAGATCGCTACCGTAGCACGGAACCCCATCAACCCGTCGCGCCAGCGCAAGAAAGGCGTGACGACTGACCTGGACGCCTCCGGTGGCTTCAACCAGGATCTGACCTTCAACAACACGACCCGCCTGCTGCAAGGCTTCTTCTTCGCGGACATCCGTGAGAAGAAAACCACGGCACCCATGAACACGGCTGCAACGCCGATCACTGGTGTGACGGGCGCTTCCAAGACCTACGCTGCCGCAGCAGGGCTGACCGGCTTCCTGGCCAACCAGCTGATCATGGCGTCGGGCTTCGGTGTTACCGCGAACAACGGCCTGAAGAGCGTCGCCAGCGCGAGCACCGCGACCGCTGTGGTCATCAACGAGGTGATCTCCGACGAAGTGTCCCCGCCTGCTGCTGCCAAGCTCGAGACTGTGGGCTACCAGTTCCCAAGCGCGACCGTCGATATCACCATGAATGGTTCGCTGGTGCGCCTCAACCGTGCAAGCGGTGCGCTCGATTTCACCACGCTGGGCCTTATCGCTGGCGAATGGGTGTTCCTGGGCGGCGATGCAGTCGGCACGCAATTCACGAACAACCGCGGATTCGCGCGGGTGAGCGTGATCGACGCGACGTACCTCGAGTTCGACAAGGTGTCCTGGACCCCGCAAGCGGAAGTCGGTACGGCTAAGACCATCCGCATCTTCTTCGGTTCGGTGCTGAAGAACGAAAGCGATCCCACGCTGATCAAGCGTCGCACCTATCAGGTGGAACGCACGCTGGGCGCTGACGCCAACGGCACGATGTCCGAGTACCTCGTGGGCGCTGTGCCGAACGAGCTGACGCTCAACATCGCGCAGGCTGACAAGGTCACCATGGACATGACGTTCGTGGCGGTGGATAACGAACAGCGCACCGGCACCGTGGGCGTCAAGTCCGGCACCCGGCCGACGCTGGTTCCTGGTTCCGCGTTCAACACCTCCAGCGACTTCAGCCGTATCAAGTTGGCGCTGGCCAGCAACACCGATGCCGCTCCGACTCCGCTGTTCGCCTTCGCGACCGAAATGTCGCTGTCGGTGAATAACAACGTGAGCCCGAACAAGGCGATCGGCGTGCTGGGCGCATTCGACACCAGCGCGGGCACCTTCGAGGTGGGCGGCAGTACGACAGCCTACTTCGCGGATGTCACCGCTGTGCAGGCTGTGCGCAATAACAGCGACGTGACGGTCGATATTGTCATGCTGAAGAAGAACCTCGCGCTGCTGTGGGATATCCCGCTGCTGTCGTTGGGCGATGGTCGTCTGGCGGTTGAGCAAGACCAGGCGATCACTCTGCCTCTGGAAAACAACGCGGCTGAATCCAAATTCGGCCACACCCTGCTCTTCCAGAGCTTCTCCTACTTGCCTGACGTGGCTGGCGGCGTGTAAGCTACAGGGGCGCGAGCAATGGTGCCCGCGCCCTGAAACTGCACCATGAGGTGATCTAATGAGTCTCTACAAACAATTCAAGACCGACAACACTCTCGAGAAGGACGGTATCCTGCTCGAGTACGGTGAAAACAGCAAGGGCAAGCCGATCTGCATTCGCGTGGCGCGTGCGGGCGGTTCGAACAATGCCTACTCCAAACGGATGGAAGCGCGCGTGAAGCCTTACCGCCGCCAGATCCAGAACGAGACGATGGAATCCGCGCTGGTGGAGCGCATCGTCAAGGAAGTGTATGCCGAGACCGTCGTGATCGGCTGGGAGAACGTCGAAGACGAGAACGGCAACGCGATGGAATTCTCGGTCGAGAACTGCATCAAGCTGTTCGACGACCTGCCGGACCTGTTCCGCGACATCCAGGAGCAGAGCCAGCGTGCTGCACTCTTCCGCGCGGAGGTGCGGGAGGCTGACGCAAAAAACTAACGGACGTCCTGCTCTACTACCTGGAGCAGGGCCCCACGGAAAAGTTCATCATTCAACAGTGCGTTCAACAACGCTTACCGCTACCGGAGAAGATTGCCAATGCCCCTGAGCTGCTTCTAGGACTGGAGATGTACCATATGGCCTTCCTTGACTTGACCACATGTCGCGGAACTGGCTATAACACCGAAGGCCCGATCAGCTGGCTCGCCATAAAGGAGTGGGCAGACGCAAACGAAATCGAGGGGGAGCAACGCGAGGATCTGTTCTACCACATACAGGCACTCGACAAGGTCTATCTCGACTTCAAGGCGAAGAAGTTGAAGAGCGTCACGCAACAGGGGGCTGGCAAATAATGGCAGACTTAAGACAGTTCGCGGGACGGATTCGTGTGATGGGAAGGCGTATCGAAGAGAACGCCGATGCCATGACGCGGAAAGTCGCGCTCGCTGTCGATAGCGCTGTGGTCATTGCCACCCCTGTTGATACAGGTCGCGCGCGTTCTAACTGGCAAGTCAACCTCGGTGAGCCCGCCAGTGGAACGCGCGACGCACTTGATCAAAGTGGTCAGGCTGCAATCGCGGAAGGCCAGACAAGGATCGCTCAGTACCAGGGCGGTTCCGCAATTCATATCACGAACAACCTTCCCTATATCGGACGGCTGAATGACGGCTGGTCGGCACAAGCTCCTTCGGGCTTTGTTGAGAAGGCAGTCTTAGTCGGGGTCGCTGCTGCGCAGGGCGCCGGAAGCCTGTTGCAGAACGCTTTGAGTGAGGAGCTGTAATGGCGACCGAAACTATTGACATCCGAATCCGGGAGGACGGCTCTCGGGTTGTACGGCGTAACCTGAACGACGTTGGCGACACTGCGCAGCGAGCTGCAAGCGGTGTCGATATCCTCAAGCGCGCCCTCGGCGCGCTGACTGCTTTTATCGCAGTCGATCAGGTTCGCAGGTATGCTGACGCATGGGCAAGCGCGTCCGGGCAGATTCGCATCGCGACCAAGGACTTCGCAGAAGCCGCAGCGGTACAGGAACAACTCTTCAAGACCGCACAGAACACCCGCCAGGGCTTCACGGACATCGTTGAGCTCTACAGCCGCACCGCGCGGTCCGGTAAGGAGCTTGGCGCATCCCAGGCGCAGCTGATCAAGTTCACAGAGAACGTAGGCAAGACCCTTGCTGCCAGCAGCACCAGCGCACAGCAAGCGCAAGGCGCACTCATGCAGATGGGCCAGGCGCTGGGTAGCGGTGTTGTCCGAGCTGAGGAATTCAACTCTATCCTGGAAGGTGCGCCTGCGATCTTGCAGGTCGTTGCGAACCACATTGAAGGCGCAGAAGGTAGCATAGGCAAGCTCCGGAAGATGATGTTGGACGGCCAGCTTACCTCCAAGGCGTTCTTCGACGCTATGCTTGCGGGTTCTGAAGAGATTGATGAGAAGTTCGGAAAGGCTTCTTTCACCATCTCGCAAGGCTTCACGCTGATCAGTAACGCCTTCATGCGATGGATTGGCCAGACTGATTCCGCGCTGGGCATCAGCAACTCGCTCGGCCGGGCGATGAAGTGGATCGCTGATAATATGGACATGGTTGCAGCGGCAGCGCTGTCGGTAGGGGCCGCGATCGCTGTTGCCTTTACCCCTACGGCGATCATTGCCGTTGCCAACGCTGTGCGGGCGCTGTGGGCCGTGCTTGCAGCGAATCCGCTGGGGGCTGTTGTAATCGCGCTCACCGCTGTCGTGACTTACCTCACGCTTATGCGGGACGAGATCAACGTAGGCCTGGACGATGTCACTACGCTGGGCGATGTGTTCCGTGCTGTAGGAGAGGACATCGCGGTCGTATTTAGCGACCTCAAGGAGCTCGCTGCCAGTGCATTCACGGGGCTGGGCGACATCGTTGCGGACGTGTATCAGTCGATCACGCAGGCAACCGATCAGGAAACGAAAAACTGGCTTGCCCAATACACCAGCTTCTATGATGGTGTCGGTTCAGGCTTTGCTGGTGTGGCGAAGGGTATCGCGCGCACCATTGACGCGATCGCTGGGCTGCTGACTGGACTGGGCATTGCTGTGGTCAGGGCGTTCGCGGGTGTGCCTGACGCGATCAAGGAGATGTTCAATCGCACCTATAACGCGGTCGTCGGTGTTGTCGAGAACCTTGTGAATACCGTGATCAACGGTGTGAATAAGATGCGCAACGCTGTCGGGATGGATCTGCTTGAAACCGTCAAGTTCGACCGGAAGCAAGTCGATACGAAGTTCTTCGAAACCTACGGCCAGAACATTGCACAGTCCATCGACGATGGCTTCCAGATGCAGGGCGGGTTCATGGAGAACTGGATCGACGGCGTCTTTACCCGTGCGCAGGCAATCGGCAAGGAACGCGCGGCTGCGCTGGGCAACCAGACTGGCGTAGATCTGAATAGAGCGATGGGCACCTTCCAGGCTCCTGGAGCAGATAACAAAGAACTGGAGAAGCAGCGTAAAGAGCTGGAAAAGCTCAAGAACGAACTGCGCAGCCTGTTGAACACCATTGCCCCGGTCGAAGGTGCGAAGCTGGAGATGGCAAAGGCTGAGGAGACGCTCAACAAGGCGGTCGCCAAGGGTTTGATAACCACACAGGATCAGGCGCGTTACCTCGAGCTCCTCAAGTTCCACTATCAGGACATCATCGATCCGCTGGGCAAGGTGAATCGCGAGATGGACGAGCAGATCCGTCTGCTTGGTATGTCTTCGCGTGCGCGGCAGGTTGAGTCCGAATACATGAGGATCGAGAAGGATCTACGCGCACAGGGCATCACGCTGACGCAAGAAGAAACCGCTGCGCTCCGCAGTAAGATCGAGATGCTGCAACGTCAGAACGAACTGGTGGCAGCTCAGGATCAGATGCTTGCGAACAGCGTCGAGCAGCGCCGCGCGTTCAACACGCAGATCGAGGCGATGAGCAACCTGCTGGCCAACCCGAGCAGCGGATTCACTGCGGGCGACGCACAAGGGCAGGTGATGGGCATGCTGGGCGGCATGGGCATCGACACCGCTGGGATGCAAGGTCAGATGCAGGCTCAGCTGGAGTTGATCCAGACGTACTATGCCCAGCTCGACATGCTGCGACAGAACGATCTGATCAGCGAGCAGGACTACTCGAACGCCAAGGTCCAGCTGGCACAGCGTGAGAACGAGTTGAAGACGCAGAATATGCGGAACTTCTTCTCCGGGCTTGCCAGCCTGCAGAGCTCCAACATCAAGGAGCTGGCGGCTATCGGTAAGGCTGCGGCGATCACCCAGGCGATCATGAACACCTACGAGGGCGCAACCAAGGCACTGGCCCAGGGCGGTATCTACGGAGCGGCGATGGCTGCCGTCGTGGTGGCACAGGGTATGGCGCAGGTGGCAGCGATCCGCTCGCAGCAGACTCAGGGCTTTATGACTGGCGGTAACTTCACCGTCGGCGGTACTGGTGGAGCTGACTCACAAATGGTAGCATTTAGGGCAACGCCCGGTGAGCAGGTACAGGTCAGCACGCCCACACAGGTTCGCAAGGGTACGGCAGCACAGGGTCAAGGGGAACAGGCAGCGGCTCAGCCCGCTGTGGTCACCCCGAAGATCATCAACGTGCTGGATCCGGCAATCGTTGGCGACTACCTCGGCACCGACGAAGGCGAACAGTTGATCATGAACGTGGTGCAGCGCAATCAACGCGCGCTGGGCTACTGATAGGAGAATTTGATATGGCAAACGAAGTCGGCACAGCGAGCAACCTCGAGGACCTGTTCGGGAAGATCGTTAGCTTCCTCACAACGAATGCGACACTGGTCGCAGCGAACCAGGATTGGGAGGCACTTCGACTGCGCCGGGACAACCTACTGTCGCACACTTCGAACCTCAATGAACCGTCCAGTGGCGCGAACTCCCGCTATATGCGGCACACGTTTCGTTATGATCCGCGAAGCATCAACACGAATAATCCAACGGCGAACGGATGGGAAGGGCACTTCTACGCGAATAACTGGTCCGCTGGTGTAAGCCACAATACGTGGCGCCTCAGGCAAGCCAGGGAAGTGAAGACAGTACGAATCAAAGCCCCTGTTGGAACTTCGTATGTGCAGAGTGCCCCGAAGACTTTTCGTCTTCAGTATTCCGATGACAATAGCTCCTGGACCACAGCACTCACCGTCACGAATACAAATGTCTTCTCCAGCGGAGAGGTCCGGGATTTTGCTGTTCCAGGAACGCCGGGCGCGCACGAGTATTGGCGCATCATCTGGGATGTCGTACAGAACAGCACCACGACAGGGACGATCGCATGGACGGAGCTTTTGCTTCTCCAAGCCGACGGGACTGTTGCGAATCATTTCGGTAGTGAGGTGATCCTCAAGGCTCCCGGCAACTCGGGAACCGAAGCGATCTATGTAGGCATTCGAGCTGAATATGATACGGCGGCCGGCTGGTATAACCTGTTCTTGAACGGCTATACAGGCTATGACCCAAATGTCCAGTCTTGGTTCCTCCAGCCAGGGGCGATTCCGGGTTACGGTGCAACATTCACTAAGGCTATCCCGATGGTACCTTGCTGGGACGCGGCGATGCCCTACTGGTTCAGCGCTTCGGGGCGGTCCTTCCGCTTCGGGGTCAAAGTATCCACCAACTATGAGGGCGGCTACCTTGGCTTCATCCTCCCTTATGCAACTCCGGGGCAGTACCCTTACCCGCTCGCAGTAGGTGGGTCCCTTGTGCCCCGTGACAGTAACCGTTCGGCGAACTGGCGTTATTCTTATGCCTCTTACGAGCATGGGGTCTTTCCTGCGCCCGGTGCAAATTCAGGAGGTGAGTCCGAGAGTGTGTGGGCAACGATGTATCTTCGTG